>JAESFX010000041.1_pt1 | contig 273542 bp, 284 predicted proteins | sample 9269501 | NCBI WGS metagenome assembly JAESFX01 (sample SAMN14515570, study PRJNA621655) | algae metagenome | isolation source: Desmonostoc geniculatum HA4340-LM1 and co-occurring heterotrophs from cave... | place: USA: Maniniholo cave, Kauai, Hawaii | collected 2009-07-28 | reverse complement strand
GCCCGTCTCCCCCGGCCTCGGCCGCCGACCAGTTGAACGCGGGCGTGCACAGCACTTTCAGCAAAAGCGTCGTCTCGCCGATCTGGATCTCGTCACCGTCAACCAAAGGTTCGGTCGACAAGAGGGGTTTGCCGTTCAGCCGGACAAGGTTGGACTTGCCGCCATGGCCGATGTGAAACTGGTGCGTCGCCGCGTCATAGGCAATCGCCGCATGGTTCTGCCGCGAGATCGCCATGTCGCCAAAATCCAGCGCAACCGTCTGATCCGTCCCACGGCCAATCTGCGACACGCCTTGCGCAAGCGGAAACACCGCCCCGCGCCCCGCGCCGGCCTTGATGATCAGCCAGCCCGTCGGGAACATGACCATGTTGGCCTTGCTGCCGGGTTGGCCTTCTTCTTCCATCCGGCCTTCATCGAACAGCGGCACGACCGATGCGGGTTGCGGCTCGAAGCCCAGAACGCGCGTCTTGGTCCGGGTGGGGCGCCTGCGCGGGCTGCCTTCAACCCCGGCGCTACGCTGCGTGGGGGCTGGGGCGGCCTCAGGCTCAGCCTCCATGTCCCAGATGTTCACGGCGGGCACCGGCCCGTCCTTGGCCACGACGGCGCTGGTCGGAGTCTGGGTCAGAACTTCGGGAGTGCTGTCGGCAAGTTTCGGGAACCGCCCGGCAGCGGGGCCATCCCCGGCTGCCACCGTGTCGATGGCCGCCTTTGTCGCCTTGATCTGCTCGGTCTCGGACCCGCGAAACTTCGCGTTCCGCGGACGGCCCTTTGGCTTTCGGCGCAGCAGCCAGTCGAAGAAGCTCATTCTGTCACACTCCCTCCCTGCTTCACGCGCAGGGCTTACCCCGAATCACAGACCACCACGACAGCCCGGAAGCACAACCTTCAGGCTATTGGGACTTTGCTTGCGGCAAAAGCCCGATGCTCCGGTATCCATCCACAATTCCCGTCCGGATCAGCCGATTTGAAGCAGCATCCCGGACGACAATAAAACATCGATCCTGTCTAAAAATCTACACATAGACTTTGACCAAAAAGTGATCCGATTTCGGTCATTTCACGATTCAGTTGCGTTGAATCTGTTCACGAAACCCGTTCGACGACGAAATCTGCAAGTGCAGATAGCATGTCGCGCAGGTCGCTCGCCGGAAGGTTGCCTAGCGCCAACTTGGCGCGCGCTGCCCATGCCACCGCTTCGTCACGGGCGGCTTCGATCGCCCCGTGGTGGCGCAGAATCGCCAGCGCCTCTTCAAGGTCGCCCTCGCGCTGGTCGCCTTTTTCGATCACTCGGACCCAGAAGGCCCGCTCGGCAGTCGAGGCTGCGGCAACGGCACGGATCACGGGCAGCGTCAGCTTGCGTTCGCGGAAATCGTCTCCGGTATTCTTGCCGATGACTGCCGCCGTCCCGCCGTAATCCAGAACGTCATCGACGATCTGGAAAGCGATGCCCAGCGCATCCCCATAGTCGAACAAGGCGCGCACCTGCGCCTCGGGCGCATTGGCAATGACGCCGCCCACCTCGGTCGCGGCCGAGAACAGTGCCGCTGTCTTGCCGCGCACAACCTGCAGATAGATCCGCTCATCCGTGCGCAGGTCCTGCGCTGCGGTCAGCTGCAGCACCTCACCCTCGGCAATTGTGGCGCTGGCGTTGGCAAGAATGTCCAGCACCCGCAGATTGCCGGTTTCCACCATAAGCTGAAAGCTGCGGGAAAACAGGTAGTCCCCGACCAGAACCGATGACTTGTTGTCCCACAAAAGGTTGGCCGTGGGTCGCCCGCGCCGGCGCTGGCTTTCATCCACCACGTCATCGTGCAGCAATGTGGCAGTGTGGATGAATTCGACCGTGGCCGCCAATTTCTGGTGGTCGGTCCCCGTGTAGCCCAGCATCCGCGCCGCAGCCAGGGTCAACATGGGCCGCAGCCGCTTGCCCCCGGCTTCGACCAGATGGGCGGTCACCTCGGGAATACGCGGCGCGTGTTCCGACGCCATTCGTTCCCGGATCAGCTGGTTCACGGCCGTCATGTCTTCGGCCAGCCAGTCGGCCAGCCGGTCCTGCGGCGGTTTTGCCTTTGCTTCGCCTGACCCGTCCATACCCGCCCTTCGCCGCTCTTGCCCCAACCGCAAGGGCGGGGTTAACTCCGTTCCATGAAGGAAATTCTACGCACGACGGACCCTACAATGATCGCCTTCGCCACGCACCTTCTGGAAGGCGAGGGTATAGCCACCTTTCCGCTGGACGTCCACATGAGCATCCTTGATGGAAGCCTTGGAATCCTGCCTCAGCGACTGATGGTCGCGGACCGTGACCATTTCCGCGCAACGGCAGTTCTGCGCGACAATGACATAGCGACCAGCGCCTGATGTTCGCGGCGCATGAGCTATCGGATGACAAGTTGTTATGCGGTGGCCTGCGCCTGCTCCAGCCGCTGAAAGGCTACCGTGCGGCGACCGATCCGGTCCTGCTGGCCGCCGCCTGCCCGGCCCAATCCGGCGACAGTGTGCTTGACCTTGGCTGCGGGGCAGGGGCGGCGGCCCTTTGCCTTGGACGGCGTGTGCCCGGCCTTCACCTTGCCGGGCTGGAAATTCAGTCGGACTATGCCGCACTGGCCCGCCAGAACGCCGAGCGGAACGGCCTTGTGCTTGAGGTGCATGAGGGTGACCTTGCCCGGATTCCCACCGCCCTACGGCGCGATTTCGACCATGTCATCGCGAACCCGCCGTACTACGCCGGAGGCTCGCCATCGCCCATCGAAGGTCGGGCGCGGGCGATGCAGGTGGCGACGCCCCTCGCGGATTGGGTGGGCGCCGCCAGCCGCCGCCTGCGCCCGGGGGGGTGGCTGACCATGATCTGCGGTGCGGACGGGTTGCCGCAGATTCTGTCGGCCATGGGCACTAAGCTCGGCTCGGTGGCCGTCCTGCCGCTTGCGGCGCGGGAAGGCCGCCCCGCGCTGCGCATCATCCTGCAGGCGCGCAAGGGTGGACGTGCCGCGTTTCGGCTGCTTGCGCCGTTCATCATTCACGCCGGCCCTGCGCATGATGGCGACCGTGAAAGCTATACCCCGCTGGCCAACGCCGTCCTGCGTGAGGGCGCCGATCTTCTGGCGTCTTTTCGCTGAATCCTCTGCATCATTCCGTCACAGCCTTGTAACAAGGGATGACACGACTCGGCTTTCGTGGTGCACTCAACTTATAGGCAACCAAGGAGGACGACCATGACGATCGCATCGCATCTGGTGGAACTGCGCAGGAAGCACGACACGCTTTCCGAAATGGTGGAACAGGCCCAGCGCAGCCCAGGCTCGGATGCCTTGAAGATTGCCGAACTGAAGAAGCAGAAGCTGCGCCTGAAGGAAGAGATTTCGCGCCTTAGCCAGCACTAGGGACCAGCATCAGGACCTTGCGGCGCTGGCCCGCGCGGCCAGCGCCGCACCCCCCGTGATCAGAACCGCCGCCACTGCAATGGCCCAGCTTGGCTGGGTTATTCCCGCAGCGACCAGCACCAATGTGGACAGCAACGGCGCGGCATAGGACGCGACGCCCAAAAGCTGGATGTCGCCCTTCTTCATCCCGATATCCCATGTGAAGAACGCGGCCCCCACCGGCCCCAACCCAAGCGCCAGCACCGCGCCCCAGCCAATTGCGCCGATCGGCCAGACCGTCTCCTCAAGCGCCAGATGCGCGATTCCTGACAGCAGCGCCGTCGCCAGACAGAACACCGTCACGCTTTCGGTCGGCACAGCGCCCAGGCGCCGCGACAGGACAGAATATCCCGCCCAAGTCAGCGCGCAGCAAAACGCCAGCACCAGACCCAATGCCGATCCCTCGCCACCGCCGCGGCCCAGAACGATCACCGCCGCACCGGCAAAGGCAAGGAACGCACCCATCACATGCGGCGCCCGCAGTCGCTCCCCCGGCAGCAGGCCGGACAACAACACGATGAACAGGGGCCAGAGATAGGCGATCAGCCCCGTCTCGGCGCTGGGGGATAGGCGAAAGGCGGTAAAATACAGCAGATGATAGCCGAAAAGTCCCAGCGTTCCAAAGGCATAGACTTTCCAGCCAACGCCCCGCAGCACGCCAAAGCCTTGGCGCAAGGTCCAGAACAGGCCGATGAGGCCGCCGATCCCGAAGCAGATCGCGTTCAACAGCAAGGGCGGCACAGGGGCCGATCCTATGGTGAACAAAGCCAGCAGCGACCACATCAGAACCGCCGTGAAGCCGATGGCGGTCGCCTTGCCCTGTGTCATCGCCGGCCCTTCCTGCAAGATCTTGCGCCCGCCCGTTCCTGCATCAGCCTGCGTGCAACGTCCAGATGCCGCGCATGTGGAAATCCGCGACCATGGCTTTCTACTCTCGTGCAGCCAAAGGGTGCGGACGGATCGTGTCTTCGCTGACAAAGGGCGTCACGGACTGAGTCCAACAGCTTGGGCTGGTAGGGCCGACTGTGCTTGGAGGTGGCTAACCCTTGGTCAGGGACACGCGGTCACTCCAGTGTTGCCCGCAAGTGATTGCCAAAATGGGATTATTTGGCCGTTAACGGCAGAAATTGACGTCTTTAAATAAACTTGCGCGACGGACAATGCGCGCCAATCCAAGGGCCCGCCGGTCGGGCGGGCCCTGTCTTCATGGCGCAGGTCAGACGAAGAACTGGCCGCCGTTCGCGGAAATCGTCGATCCCGTGATGAACCCGGCGTCATCCGAAGCAAGGAAGGTCACGATCCGGGCAATCTCGTCCGGCTCGCCCAGTCGGCCAACGGGGATCTGCGGGATGATGCGTTCGGCCAGCACCTTTTCATCAATCGCGCGGACCATCTCTGTGCCGATATAGCCCGGGCAGATCGCATTCACCGTGATCCCGGCCCGCGCGCCTTCCTGTGCCAGCGCCTTGGTGAACCCGAGGTCACCGGACTTGGCGGCGGAATAGTTTGCCTGCCCCGCCTGCCCCTTCTGCCCGTTGATTGAGGAAATGTTGATCACGCGCCCGAACTTCCGGTCCCGCATCCCGCCCCACAGAGGGTGCGTCATGTTGAAAAGGCCGGTCAGGTTGGTGTCGATCACCTCTTTCCACTGGCCGGGCGTCATCTTGTGGAACATCGCGTCGCGCGTGATTCCGGCATTGTTGACCAGCACATCGACCGGGCCCACCTCCGCCTCAACCTTCGCGATTCCGGCCACGCAGGCATCATATTCGGCGACCGACCACTTGAAGGTCGGGATGCCGGTTTCCTTGGTGAAGGCCGCCGCCGCCTCGTCATTGCCGGCATAGTTCGCCGCGACCTTGTATCCTGCCGCCTTCAAGGCCACCGAGATCGCTGCGCCGATGCCGCGCGTTCCACCTGTGACCAGTGCTACCCTTGTCATTCTGTCCTCCTCCTGACGTATGCTTTGGTATGCCGTTGAAATCCTGTTACCGAAACGAAAGCGGGCGCGCAAGATTATTGCGCGCCCGAGATCATTCCAGCAGTTGAAAAGGCTCAGGCGCGCTCAAGACACATGGCGACACCCATGCCGCCGCCGATGCAAAGCGTGGCCAGACCTTTCTTCGCATCGCGCCGCGCCATTTCGTGGATCAGCGTGTTCAGGATGCGGCAACCGCTGGCGCCGATGGGGTGCCCGATGGCAATCGCGCCGCCGTTCACATTCACGATCGCCGGGTCCCAGCCCATGTCCTTGTTGACCGCGCAGGCCTGAGCGGCAAACGCTTCGTTCGCCTCGACCAGATCAAGGTCGCCAACCTTCCAGCCCGCCTTGGTCAGGGCTTTGCGGCTGGCATGGATCGGGCCGACGCCCATGATCGACGGATCAAGCCCCGCCGTTGCATAGGAGGCGATCCGCGCCAGAATTTTCAGACCGCGCTTGGCAGCCTCTTCCTCGGTCATCAGCAGGACCGCCGCCGCGCCGTCGTTCAGGCCGCTTGCATTGGCCGCAGTGACCGAGCCGTCCTTGGTAAACGCCGGGCGCAGTTTCTGCATGCTTTCCAATGTGGCACCATGGCGGATGTATTCGTCCTGATCCACAACGATGTCCCCCTTGCGGGTCTTCACCGTGAAGCCAATAATCTCATCCTTGAACTTGCCGGCTTTCTGCGCGGCTTCGGCCTTGTGTTGGCTGGACAGGGCGAATTCATCCTGCATATCGCGGCTGATCTGCCACTGGTTGGCGACGTTTTCGGCCGTCTGGCCCATGTGGTAGCCGTTGAAAGCATCCCACAGACCGTCCTTGATCATGCTGTCGATAAAGTTGAGGTCGCCCATCTTCTGCCCCGCGCGCAGATGCGCGACATGGGGGGAAAGCGACATGCTTTCCTGACCGCCGGCAACGACAATCCGCGCGTCACCCAGCTGCACATGCTGCGCGCCAAGCGCCACCGCCCGCAGCCCTGACCCGCAGACCTGGTTCAGCGACCATGCACTGGCCTCTTTCGCCAAACCCGCCTTGATATGGGCCTGACGGGCGGGGTTCTGGCCCTGACCTGCGGTCAGCACCTGACCCAGAATCGTCTCTTCGACCTCGGCCTTGTCGATGCCTGCGCGGGAAACCACAGCTTCGATCACCGCGGCACCCAAGTCATGCGCGGGGGTGCTGGCAAAGGCGCCGTTGAAGCTTCCGACGGCAGTCCGGCCGGCCGCCACGATTACGACATTGGTCATCTGAGCTCTCTCCCGTTTCGCCCGTAGAATTGCGTTGCGGCACGAAGGGCTCGCGCCGAGTCACCCCGCCGTAAACCTGCGGGACCACAAGCGCAAGAATGTTGGCGCAACCATCGGATTGCAACGCAAATCGGCTTGTCAACCGGCGGGGATTGATCGGGAGAAGGCAGGCTAGGGTGATCGGCCACCTGCCCTTCCACGGTCGGCTGGCAGGTTGGGCCTGCCGTGGTGGAAAGCCCGGAAATCCGGTGACACTGTCGGCGCGCCGAACAGATAGCCTTGCAGGCAGCCCACCCCCGCGTCGCGCAGCCAGTTCGCCTCAACTTCGGTTTCCACCGCCTCGGCGACGATGAACATCCCCATCTCTTGCGCCAGCGCGATGGCGGCCCGTGTCATCATCTGCTGGTCTGCCAGGCGATCAACCCCACGCACCAGGGTGCCATCGATCTTGGCGATTTCGAACCGCAGATCGCGCAACTGGCGCAGCGATGTCATCCCCGCGCCGAAGTCATCCAGCGCAAAGACAATGCCGTGATCCCGCATTTCCGCCATGAAAGGTTTCAGCACGTCCGGCACCTGCAGGGCCGACGCCTCGTTGATTTCAAGGATCAGGCTGTTTCCAAGCCGGGGCGTTTCCCGCAAGGCCTTGCGCAGGATCTTCACCCAGGGCTGGTATCCGACCGACCGCGCCGACATGTTCACCGCAACCCGGATCTGCGGGTTTCTTTGCAGGACCATCAGACCCATCTGCAACGCGGCGCAGTCGATTTCACGCCCCAGTTCCTGTTGTTCGACGGTACCCATGAAATCCCGTGCCGGGATCACCTGATCGCGGGGGTTGAGAAGTCGGATAAACCCCTCGAAGAACCCGATAACCGATGGGTCTGCCGCGTAAACCACGGGCTGAAATGCCAGCCGCATCCGCCTGTCGCGCAGCGCGCTGGCGACAAGGGCCAGTGTTTCCCGATCCTGTGCCGATATCGCAACGTCCAGCGGGCTGGCCAGATCCGGGTCACGGTCGAACTTCGATGTCTTCTCCTTCATGAAACTCATGCGCTTGCCCCGGACGATGATTTCCTGATCGACAAACTAGGGGAGCAACGGTAAACGCACCCCTAACATTCGCATTTTGTTCTAATTGTCGGCATCCAACCTCAGGCCCTCCGATGACCCTTGAAAATCGCTGTCCCTGGTGCGGTACGGACCCGCTTTATGTTGATTATCATGACCACGAATGGGGCCGCCCCGAACGCGAACCGCGCCGCCTGTTCGAGCTTCTTTGCCTTGAAAGTTTTCAGGCCGGGCTGTCCTGGATCACCATCCTGCGCAAGCGCACGGAATTTCGCACGGCTTTCGCAGGCTTTCATCCCGAAACCCTTGCCACCTGGGGCGAGCCGGAGGTCAGCCGCCTGCTTGCCAACCCCGGCATCGTCCGGCATCGCGGCAAGATCGAAGGCACGCTGCGGGGCGCACAGGCCTTTCTGCGGATCGAGGCGGAACACGGGTTTTCGCAATTCCTGTGGTCCTTCACCAAGGGGCAACCGCTTCAGCCGCGCCGCCTGAGCATGTCCGATGTCCCGGGCAAGACGCCCGAGTCTCTCGCCATGTCGAAGGCGCTCAAGGCGCAAGGGTTCAACTTCGTCGGGCCGACGATCACATACGCCTTCATGCAAGCGTCCGGCATGGTGAACGACCACTTGGTCACCTGCCCCTGCCATGCAACCGTTGCTGGCCTTGCCTGATCTTCCCCTTGGCCTTTGCCGGGGCAGTCGCCATATATGGGCAAAACAGCCGCCATGAGGGATGTCATGCTGAGTCTGGGCGAAAAACCGCAACCGCACGCCGATCTGATCAAGGAAACGACCGAGGCCAGCTTTATGGCCGACGTGATCGAAGCCAGCCAGACTGTGCCTGTCATCGTCGATTTCTGGGCCACCTGGTGTGGGCCGTGCAAGACACTGGGCCCGATGCTGGAGGCTGCGGTTACCGCAGCTGGCGGCAAGGTAAAGATGGTCAAGGTGGATGTGGACAAGAACCAGCGCATCGCGGCCCAGCTTCGCATCCAGTCGATCCCTACGGTCTATGCCTTCTGGCAAGGCCAGCCGGTTGATGGGTTTCAGGGCGCGGTCCCGGCGTCAGAGCTGAAGGCCTTTGTTGACCGGACCGCAGCCCTTGCCGGGGACGGCGGCCTTGCTGATGCGCTGCAGGCGGCCGAGGATATGCTGACCGAAGGCGCCGCCGTGGACGCCGCCGAAACCTTTGCCGCCATCCTTGGCGAAGAACCTGAGAATGCCGCCGCCTACGGTGGTCTGGTCCGTGCGCATCTGGCAATGGGCAACCTTGATCAGGCAGAAGGTTTTCTGGCCGCAGCCCCTGCCGCAATCACCAAGGCCAAGGAACTGGACGCCGCCCGGGCCCAGCTTGAACTGGCCCGGCAGGCGGCGAATGCGGGGCCGGTCGCAGAACTGCGCGCCGCCGTCGACGCCGATCCGCAAGACCATAAGGCCCGCTTCGACCTTGCCGCCGCCCTTCTTGCCGCCGACAACACGGCCGAGGCGGTGGACCAGCTTCTGGAACTGTTCCGCCGCGACCGCGAATGGAACGACGGCGCGGCAAAGACCCAGCTTTTCACCATCTTTGACGCGCTGAAGCCGCAAGACCCGATCGTTCTGTCCGGTCGCCGCCGCCTGTCGTCGATGATATTTGCCTGAACCGAACCCCGGCCTATCTGAACAGCATGATAAACGCGGCCGACCTGCCGGATACCATTCCGGTCTTCCCCCTGCCTGGGGCGCTGATGCTCCCCCGGGCGCGCCTTCCGCTGCACATTTTCGAGCCACGCTATCTGGCGATGATCGAAGACTGCATGAAGACCAAGCACCGCTTGATCGGCATGATCCAGCCGCGCGAAACCCCCGCCGCTGGCAACCGCCCGGCCGAAAAGCGCCTGCAGGCGATCGGCTGCGCCGGACGCCTGACAGGGTTCTCCGAGACGGAGGATGGGCGATACATGATCACCCTCTCCGGCGCGTCGCGCTTTCGGGTTCGAGAAGAGGTGCAGGGTTTCACTCCGTACCGCCGCTGCCTTGTCGACTGGGCGCCCTTCGTCCGTGATCTTGGCCCAGCCGAAGACGACCCGACCTTTCGCCGGGACGAGTTCATGGCCCTCTTGGGCCGCTACTTCTCGCAGATGAATCTTTCGACCGATTGGGACAGCCTGAAAGAGGCCGAGCCGGAGCTGCTGATCAACTCGCTTTCCATGCTGTGTCCGTTCAGCCCGGAAGACAAACAAGCGCTGCTGGAAGCGCCAACCCTTGATACCCGGCGGGAAACGCTGGTGACCTTGATCGAATTCGCCCTGCGCGGCGGGGCCGATGAAGAGATGATGCAGTGACCGACGCACCACCCCAAGCCACGATCACCGACCGCCGGATGCTTGAGGCGCTGGTCTGCCCCGTGACGAACGCAGTCCTGACCTATGATGCAGACCGGCAAGAGCTGATCTCGAAAGCCGCACATCTTGCCTTTCCGATCCGCGACGGTATCCCCGTGATGCTGGTCAGCGAGGCGCGAGAGCTGGACTAGGCACCCGGTTGGCAGAAAGTTGCCAGCGGTGATGGTGTCGGGCCTTGTCGGGTCGGCAACAGGCAAGGCGCTGAAACGGCAAAAGGCACCGCGTCATTGATCCCGGCGGGTCGGCCTTGTATCACAGGGCAATCAGCCAAAGGCTTGCCCGATGAACCGTTTATACCACGTTCCCCTTTCCCCCTTCTGCCGCAAGGTGCGTCTGACGCTGGCGGAAAAGAAGATCGAGGTGGAACTGGTCGAAGAGCGGTACTGGGAACCCTCGCCCGATTTCCTCCGCCGCAACCCGGCGGGCAAGGTGCCGATCCTGAAGATGGGCCCCCGCACGATGAGCGAGAGCCAGGCAATCTGCGAATATCTGGAAGAGGTTGCCCCGCAGGTTCCGCTGATGCCGAAAGACCCCGATGGCCGCTATGAGGTGCGCCGGCTCTGCGCATGGTTCGACGACAAGTTCCAGAACGAGGTGACGTCGAAGCTGCTCTATGAGCGGGTGAACAAGAAGGTGACGGGTCAGGGCTACCCGGATTCCAAGAACGTCAAGCAGGGGTCGGCGCGGATCAAGTACCACCTTGATTACATGGCATGGCTGCTGGACCAGCGGCGCTGGCTGGCCGGAAATGAGATGACGCTGGCCGATTTCACCGCTGCCGCGCATCTCAGCTGTCTGGACTATATCAGCGATGTCGACTGGCACCGGCATGCAGTGCTCAAGGATTGGTACGCCAAGATCAAGTCGCGGCCGAGTTTCCGGCCCTTGCTGGCCGACCAGATCTCAGGCTTCCCTCCGGCCGCGCATTATGCCGATCTGGATTTCTGAGGCCGGCCCCCGGGGCGCTGCCCCGGACCCCGGGATATTTGGGCCAGAATGAAAGGGCTTTCGAAAGAGCAGCTTGTCGTGCGGGCCTTGGAGGAGGGGTTCGTGAAGGTTGGCGTCTGTCGGCCTGATGCTGTGCCAGAGGCGGCGGGGCGGTTGCGCGCCTTTCTGGCGGACGGGCGGCACGGGCAGATGGGCTGGATGGAGGAGCGCGAGGCATGGCGGGGGTCAGCGGCGGCGCTATGGCCCGAAGCGCGGTCCGTGGTGATGCTGGCGGAGGCCTATACGCCTGAGGTGGACCCTCTGGCGGGGTTGCAGGCGCGGGACCGGGGGGCGGTTTCGGCCTATGCGCAGGGCAAGGACTACCACGATCTGGTGAAGCGGCGGCTGAAGCGGCTGGGGCGGTGGCTGGTGGATGTCGCGGGTTGCGAGATCAAGGTGTTCGTCGATACGGCCCCGGTGATGGAAAAGCCCTTGGCGCAGGCAGCGGGGCTGGGGTGGCAGGGCAAGCACACGAACCTTCTGGGCCGCGACCTTGGGAACTGGGTGTTTCTGGGCGCGATCTTTACGACGCTGGAGCTTGCACCCGATGAGGCCGAAGTCAGCCACTGCGGGACCTGTACGGCGTGTCTCGACATCTGCCCGACCCGCGCCTTCCCGGCGCCGTACCAACTGGATGCGCGGCGGTGCATCTCGTACCTGACGATCGAACATCGCGGGCCGGTGGACGAGGCGTTGCGGGGGCTGATGGGCAACCGGATCTACGGCTGTGATGATTGTCTTGCCGTCTGCCCGTGGAACAAGTTCGCCGTGGCGGCGCGGGACGTGGGGTACCAGCCGCGCGTGGGGTTGCCGGAACTGGCGGAGCTGGCGGCGCTGGATGAAGCGGGGTTTCGGGCGCGGTTCGCGGGGTCGCCGATCAAGCGGATCGGGCGGGACCGGTTTGTGCGGAACGTGATGTATGCGGTGGGAAACTCGGGGATGGCGGAGTTGATCCCGGTGGCAGAGGCGCGGCTGGGGGATGCGGACCCGGTGGTGGCGGAGGCGGCGCGGTGGGCCTTGGGCAGGCTTTTGCAGGCGCAGGATCACGGGGTGGGGTGATCAGGCGAATCGTGTTAGTCTGGCGATCCATCTGGAAGGAGACGCAACCATGACCAAGCATCTGGCGGATCATCGGACGGCGAGCGGTGGCGGCAAGCTGCGGCATTTCCTGCAGCTGTCAAAGACCCCGCGTGAGACGTGGCACCGGCCACGGTCGGCGGCAGGCAAGGCCAGGCTGGTGCAGTTCCTGCGGATCGCGCGGGGGCGGACGGCCTGATCGTCCCTGCCTGTTGCAGACATCTGACCCTTCCGGGTCAATGACTTGCAGGCGGGCGTTAACCGCACGTCAAGGTTTGGCGGGCTTCAGTCGGTCGCGCAGCACCGCAAGGATATCCCGCAAATCGGCAATCTGGGACGGCTCAAGGCCCGTCCGGGCAGCAAAGGCGCGGGGTACGGCGGCGGCTTCGGCGGCGAGGGTGCGGCCTGCGTTGGTCAGGGCAAGACGTACCTTGCGGTCATCCTGACTGTCCCGGCTGCGGGTCAGCCAGCCCGCGCCTTCCATCCGTTTGAGAAGCGGGGTGAGCGTGTTTGATTCCAGCCGCAATTCAACGCCAAGGTCACTGACGGTAGGCCGGTCACTGGCCGAAAGCGCCGACAGGACAAGGTACTGCGGATAGGTCAGGCCAAGCGGTGCCAGCAAAGGCGAATAGGCCGCATGCACGGCATGTGCAGCGGAATGCAGCGCGAAGCAGAGCATGTCGGAGGGCGCGAGTGTCATTCCCGGAATCTACATCGCGCACGATGTAAGCGCAAGCGATTGACACGAACGCGATCTACCGCTAATAAGATCGCGCACGATTTAATCGCAGACGACTTGGAGAATGCAATGACAACGGACGTGAAATACTGGACGGAAGCCAAAGCCACGGGTGGTGGGCGCAACGGTGTGTCGGGTCTGGTCAATGGCCAGCTGACCGTGACGATGACCAGCCCGAAGGAACTGGGCGGGTCCGGCCTTGGCCACAATCCGGAGGAGCTGTTCGCCGTCGGCTATGCCGCCTGCTATCTCGGTGCGATGCGCTTTGCAGCCAGCAGTGAAAAGCTAGGGGCGGTTCCCGACAATGCCACGGTGAACGCGCATGTCGGCATTGGCGGCCGTTCGGATGGCGGCTTTGGCCTGAAGGTCAAGCTGGTGGTGAATCTGCCGGGCGTTGACCGCGCGGTGGCCGAAAAGATCGCCGAGCGTGGGCATTTCATCTGTCCGTATTCCAACGCGACAAAGGGGAATATCGAGGTTGTGACCGAGGTGGTCTGACATTTCGGAACACTCGTCGTCGCACTTCGTGCGCTCCTCGTGGTGTTGGAGAGGAGTGCACGAAGTGCTCGACGAGCGGCGGTCAGGCGCGGACCAGCTGTTCGTATTCGGTGGCGACGCGCTTGGTCAGTTCGCCAACCTCGAAGTTATAGTCGCCGATCTGGCCGACGGGGGTGACTTCGGCGGCGGTGCCGGTCAGCCAGCACTGTTCGAACCCTTCCAGCTCTTCCGGCATGATGTGGCGTTCGTGGACCTTGATCTGCATGTCTTTCAGCATGCCGATCACGGTCTGCCGGGTGATGCCGTTCAGGAAGGCATCGGCCAGTGGGGTGTGCACTTCGCCATCCTTGACGAAGAAGATGTTCGCGCCCGTCGCCTCGGCCACATAGCCGCGATAGTCGAACATCATGGCGTCAGAGCAGCCCTTCGCCTCGGCCGCGTGTTTGGACATGGTGCAGATCATGTAAAGGCCGGCGGCCTTGGCGGCATGGGGGATGGTTTCGGGCGATGGGCGCTTCCACTTGGCGATGTCCAGCTTCGCGCCCTTGAACTTGGCGTCGCCGTAGTAGTTGCCCCAGGTCCAGCAGGCCACGGCCATGCGGATCGGGTTCTTGTTCGCGGCAACACCCATCATCTCACCAGCGCCGCGCCACGCGATGGCGCGCACATAGGCGTCGGTCAGGTTGTTGGCCTTTAGGGTCGCCTCTTTCGCAGCGTTGATCTCCTCGACGCTGTAGGGCAGCGGCATGTCGAGCAGTTCGCCGGACATGCGCAGGCGTTCGGAATGTTCGGTCGATTTGAAGATCTTGCCGTTGTAGCAGCGTTCGCCTTCGAACACGGATGAGGCGTAGTGCATCGCATGGGTCAGGATGTGGACGTTGGCGCTGCGCCAGTCCACCAGTTTGCCATCCATCCAGATGAACCCGTCACGATCGTCATAGCCCGCCATTTCGCCCACTCCTTTGCGAATGTTGCGCCTGAAAGGTCCGCTTCGGACAGATTCTTGCGCGAAATCGGGGCAGAGTTATGGGTTCATGCTTGGAAAGTCAACAAGGCTGACGTAAATTCACACCAAAGAGGAGGGCGCGATGGCCGAGACAGCCGGGGGCGAGGGGCTGCTGTTCCTGACGGATGAGCAGTTGCGCAAGGGGATCGAGGCGATGTTCTTCGCCTATCGCGGCTTTACCGCCGATCCGGACCGGATTCTGGAAGGCATGGACTATGGCCGCGCGCATCACCGGGCGATCCATTTCGTGCACCGGTCCCCGGGGACGACGGTTTCGAACCTGCTTTTGATCCTTGGTGTTACAAAGCAGTCGTTGAATCGTGTGTTGCGGACCTTGATCGACGATGGCCTTGTGCGGAGCGAAAAGGGCCGGGTTGACGCAAGGGAAAGACATTTGTTCCTGACTGAAAAGGGATTGATCCTGGAACGCGAATTGTCGGATGCGCAGCGGGCGCGGATGCGGGCGGCTTACCGCGCGGCGGGGCCTGCGGCAGTGCAGGGCTTCCGGCAGGTGCTGGAGGCAATGATGGACCCCGAAATGCGCAAGCAATACAACCGCTTGAAGGAGGGTGGTTGATGGTTCCGGATGCGCATCTGCTGATCGTTGACGATGACGAACGGATCAGGGGGCTTTTGCAGAAGTTCCTGATGCGGAACGGGTTCATGGTATCTGTCGCCCGGGACGCAGCCCAGGCGCGGCGGATTCTGGCGGGGCTGGAGTTTGATCTGATCGTCATGGACGTGATGATGCCGGGCGAGGATGGGGTGACGCTGACCCGCGATCTGCGCAGGAAGTTGCAGACGCCGATCCTGCTGTTGACGGCAAAGGGTGAGACGTCGAACCGGATCGAAGGGTTGGAGGCGGGGGCGGATGATTATCTGGTCAAGCCGTTCGAACCGAAGGAACTGCTCCTGCGGATCAACGCGATCCTGCGGCGGGTGCCGCAGGCGAAGCCAGTGGAGCCGGTGCGGCAGATCATTCACCTTGGCGATGTGCGCTATGATCTGGACCGGGGCGAGATGTGGCGTGGGGACGCGCTTGTCCGGTTGACGGCCACCGAGGCGGCCTTGATGCGGATCTTCGCAGCGGCGCCGGGCGTGGCGATCAGCCGGGAGCGTCTGGTGGGCGACAGCGCGGGCGCCGATGCCGCGCAGGAGCGGGCGGTGGATGTGCAGATCACCCGCCTGCGGCGCAAGATCGAGGTGGACCCCAAAGCCCCGCGCTATCTGCAGACAGTGCGGGGCGAGGGGTACATGCTGCAGCCGGATTGAGGGGTTCCGCCAAGCCGGGTGTGGTCAGAGCGGGATCCGCAGGCCGATCGAGACCACCTGATCGGTGAGGTCGAAGTTCAGCGCCTCGACTGGGGAGCCACCCGCGCCGCTGCCGGGCAGTGGCGTGGTTCCGCCAGTGACAGAGCCAAGGTCGAAGTAGCGCCAGGTCAGTTCCAGCTTTGCCGGGGCCGAGCCGAGGACCGGGCCCACGTCCCATGCAACGCCCGCGCCAACGGTCCAGGCAAAGCTGGTGTCGGTGTCACCTTCGAAACTGCGGCGGGTGCGGCCTGCGTCGGGGTTGATCCGGGTCCAGTCGTCCATCCTGTTGCGGGCAACGCCAAGGCCTGCGGTCACGAAGGGTGTGGCTTTGCCGGCCATCGCAAAATCGTAATAGCCGTTTGCGAACAGCGCGACCGACGAGACCGCGCCTTCCACATCCGCATGCGGGCCGGGGGTGGCGGGGACGGTATAGCTCCACGGGCCGGAAAAGTCGGCGCTGCCGAACACGTTCAGCGCGGCCTCAGCCCGCCAGCCGTTGCCGTAGTGGTGGCCGATGGCGATGGACCCCATGGCCGTGGAGTCGAGGTCCAGATCGAAGAACACCTGCGGGTCGGCGGGATAGCCCGGGGGCAACCAATTGGCATCATCTGCGCTGGACAGGGCCGCGCCAAGTTCGATGCGGAGGTAGGTTCCGGCTGTAGGCGCGAGGTCCTTGGGACCACCAGTGGCATTGCTGGCGCCAACTGCATGCCCCCCGTCCTCTTGCGCCCAAGCCGGGGCGAAACCTGCCGCCGTGGTTCCGAGGACCCATGCCGCCCCAAGCACAAGCTTGAGCGGCGTATTTGTCCGTTTGTCCTGCATGACAATCCTTTTTTGCTTGTCGGATATCTGCGCCGGCCAAGACCTGGCTGGCAGGAAGGCCCCCGGCCGGTAGGGCCGGCCGGGGTATGGAGTTTTCAACTGTCGTGGCCAATGACAACGGCCAACCGGATCGATTCCGCCTCGGCTGCCAAGGCCACCGCGGCATCGCCGGTGATCGGGCTGCCAAGGATGGTGGTGACCGCTTCGACGGTGGCAGCCGTGATGCCTTCACCTTCCTTGTCGGCGGCAACGGCAAGGAATGTCGCCATCAGCGTGTCGGGATCGGTTGTCACCCCCAGCGCCGTCAGGGCCGACGTTCCATCAAGCGCGTCCTTCAGCAGCGCGAGGTTCTGCAACGGCGAGTCGATGTAGGCTACGCTGTCAAAGTTGAACGAAAGCTCTTCGATCATCTCGGCTGTCGTTAGATTGTAGAAATCGATCATCTCCGGGGTGAGGGACGCCAAAGCCTCGGCGTAGGCGCGGGCAAGCACCGAATCCGGGGATCTTGCAACGTTCAGCCGACCAAGCTCGACCACGGGAATTCCTTCCTGCGCCCAGACCGGCTTGCCGCCCGTATTGCCGGCACTGCCGGCCTTCGGGCCTTTGCCATCGGAATCCTCGCCCGGGCCACCCTGACCGGCACCTTCGCCGCCTTTGCCTTCGCCACCCTTTCCTTCGCCGCCCTTGCCCTCTCCGCCTTTGCCGCCGCCTTCACCGCTGCCAGTTTGCGCGAAGGCTGTGGAGGCGTCGGGATAAAGGATCTGCGGCCCAAGTGTCACTACAGCGCTTAGCGTCAGAACAGCTGCAGTACCGGCCAGGAACTTGAGAACGGTGGAACTCTTGATCGTCTGCATGATTTCACCCTTTTGCTTACCCGGACACTTCGTCCTTTGGTTTGAATACTATACATTCGAATATACCAATATGACGTTGACGCAGATCAAACACCGTGAAGAAACTGGGGCTTGGCGTCGCAACTTGGGCATGTCAGCCTTGGCTGGTGCGCCGTAACCCTGTCGAATTGTCGAGGTGACATGTCTTGCATCGTATTTTCCCATGCGGACTGCGCCCGCCATGTGACGCCCCCCGGTCACCCCGAGCGGGTGGAGCGGTTGACGGCAGTTGAGCAGGGGCTTTCCGGCCTTGGCCTGACGCGGCGCGACTGTCCGTTGGGGGCGGAGGAGGACGTGCTGCGTGTCCATCCAAAGCGGTATGTCGAGCGGGTCAGGGGCGCAGTTCCGCGCGAGGGGTGGGTGCAACTGGACGGCGATACCTATCTGTCGCCGGGGTCATACGATGCGGCGATGCGGGCGGTCGGGGGGATTTGCGCGGCTGTCGATGCAGTGGTGACTGGCGAGGCGAAGACCGCCTTTGCCGCTGGGCGGCCGCCGGGGCACCATGCGGAACGGGAAACCGCGATGGGGTTTTGCCTGTTCGGCACCGTGGCGATTGGCGCCAAGCGGGCGCTGGATCATCACGGGCTTTCCCGCGTGGCGATTGTGGATTTCGACGTGCATCACGGCAACGGCACTCAGGACCTTTTGTGGGATGAAGGGCGGTGTCTGTTCGTCTCCAGTCACCAGATGCCGCTTTATCCCGGCACGGGGCGGGCGGATGAGCGCGGCGCGCATGGGCAGATGTTGAACGTGCCCTTGCGCGCGGGGTCCGGGGGCAAGGCGATGCGGGATGTCTATGAGCGGGTGGTGTTTCCGGTGGTGAAGGCCTGGGGGCCAGAGCTTCTGCTGATCTCGGCCGGGTTTGATGCCCATGCGGATGATCCTTTGGCTGGGCTGGAGTGGCAGGCAGAGGACTACGCCTGGCTGACCGACCGTTTGTGCGATTTTGCCGGGGGGCGGGTGGTCTCGACACTTGAGGGCGGCTATGATCTGGATGCGCTGGCGGCCTCGGTCGCGGCACATGTGGGCGTGTTGGAGGAGCGGGGCCGATGAGCGAGAAAGCCATTGAGACGATGAGCTTTGAAGAGGCGATGGCCGCGCTGGAGCAGGTCGTGGGTGCCTTGGAGCGGGGCGAAGTGCCGCTGGAACAGTCGATTGCGCTTTATGAACGCGGGGCGGCGCTGAAGGCGCATTGCGCCAGGAAGCTGGCCGAGGCGGAAGAGAAGGTGGAACTGATCCGGGCGCAGGAAGGCCGCGCGATGGGGACGACGCCCGTGGAGGGGATGTGAGCTTTCCCGAACGGCTGACGGCGGATGCCGGGCTGATCGAGGCGCGGCTGATGGCGGCGCTGGCGGCCAAGGCGGACCAGCCGGTGACTCAGGCGATGCGCTATGCGGTACGCGGTGGCAAGCGGCTGCGCGGGTTTCTGGTGCTTGAAGGCACGCGGATGCTGGGGGTTGACCCGGCGCGCGCTGTAAGTGTGGCGGCGGCGATCGAGGCGCTGCACGCCTATTCGCTGGTGCATGACGACCTGCCTTGCATGGATGACGACAACCTGCGCCGGGGCCAGCCCACGGTGCATGTGAAATGGGATGAGGCGACGGCGGTGCTTGCGGGCGATGCCCTACAGACGCTGGCGTTTGAGCTGCTCTGTGACCCGGCGATTGGGTCTGCGGAGGTGCGGATGGCGCTGGTGGCTGGGTTGGCGCAGGCGTCAGGCATTGACGGGATGGTGCTGGGGCAGGCCTTGGACATTGCGGCGGAAACGTCCGGGACGCTGACCTTGGACGAGATCACGGCGTTGCAGACAGGCAAGACCGGCGCGCTGATCGGCTTTGCGGCCGAGGCGGGGGCGGTGATTGCCGGGGCGGACCGGGGGCCATTGCGCGCCTATGCGGCGGCGCTGGGCCTCGCCTTCCAGATTGCCGATGACATTCTGGACGTGACGGGCGATGCCGCCAAGACCGGCAAGGCCGTTGGGAAAGATGCCGATGCGGGGAAGGCGACATTTGTCTCTCTGCTGGGGCTGGAGGGTGCGCGGGCGCGAGCCGTGGCCTTGGTGGAGGAGGCCTGCGCGCACCTGTCACCTTACGGTTCGCGGGCGGACCTGCTGAAACAGGCGGCGCGATTCACCATCGCGCGGGAGAGTTGAATGACTGATCTGAAGACACCGCTGCTGGACCGGGTGACGCTGCCTGCCGACCTGAAGCGTCTGAGCGACCGCGAGTTGCACCAGCTGGCCGATGAACTGCGGGCTGAGACGATCTCCGCCGTATCGGTGACGGGCGGGCATCTGGGGGCTGGTCTGGGCGTGGTGGAACTGACCGTGGCGATCCACGCCGTCTTTGACACCCCGCGCGACAAGCTGATCTGGGATGTTGGCCACCAGTGCTATCCGCACAAGATCCTGACCGGGCGGCGCGACCGGATCAGGACCCTTCGGATGGAGGGGGGCCTGAGCGGGTTCACCAAGCGCAGCGAATCGCCCTATGACCCGTTCGGGGCGGCGCATTCGTCGACGTCCATCAGCGCCGCACTGGGCTTTGCCATGGCGGCGGAACTTGGCGGCGACCCCGGCGATGCGATTGCGGTGATCGGCGATGGCGCGATGAGCGCCGGGATGGCGTTTGAGGCGATGAACAACGCAGGCCATCTGGGCCAGCGGCTGTTCGTGATCCTGAACGACAACGAGATGAGCATTGCCCCGCCGGTGGGCGCGCTTTCGGCCTATCTGTCGAAGCTTTATGCCGAACCGCCGATGCAGGACCTGAAGCAGGTGGCGAAAGGGTTTCTGGGCCTCTTGCCCCCGCCGCTGCAAGAGGGGGCAAAGCGGGCCAAGGACATGTTGAAGGGCCTCGCCATTGGTGGCACTTTGTTCGAGGCGCTGGGGTTTTCCTATGTCGGCCCGATTGACGGGCATGATCTGGATACGCTGCTGCCCGTCCTGCGCACGGTGAAGGCGCGGGCGACGGGGCCGATGCTGATCCATGTGCTGACGAAAAAGGGCAAGGGCTATGCCCCGGCGGAAGCCGCGCGGGACAAGGGCCATGCGACGGGCAAGTTCGATGTGCTGACCGGGGTGCAGGCGAAGGCGGTGTCGAATGCGCCGTCCTACACCAAGGTTTTCGCCCAATCGCTGGTGGCTGAGGCGGAGCGGGATGAGAAGATCGTCGCCGTCACGGCTGCGATGCCGGATGGGACGGGGCTGAACCTGTTTCAGGACCGCTTCCCCAAGCGGTGCTTTGACGTGGGCATTGCCGAACAGCATGCGGTGACGTTCAGCGCAGCACTTGCGGCGGGGGGGATGAAGCCGTTCTGCGCGATCTATTCCACCTTCTTGCAGCGCGGTTACGATCAGGTTGTGCATGACGTGGCGATCCAGCGCCTGCCGGTGCGTTTCGCGGTGGACCGGGCCGGGCTGGTGGGGGCTGACGGGGCCACGCATGCGGGGGCCTTCGATGTGGCCTACCTTGCCAACCTGCCGGGGTTTGTGGTGATGGCCGCGGCGGATGAGGCAGAGCTTGTCCACATGGTTGCCACTGCCGTGGCGCATGACGCGGGGCCGATTGCCTTCCGGTTTCCGCGCGGCGATGGCGTGGGCGTCGAAATGCCCGCCCGGGGCGTGCCGCTGGAGATTGGCAAGGGTCGGGTGCTGCGGGAGGGGAGCCGCGTGGCGATCCTGTCGTTTGGCACCCGACTGGCCGAGGTCTTGAAAGCCGCCGAGGCGCTGGAGGCGCGCGGTGTGTCAGTGACGGTGGCGGATGCCCGGTTCGCCAAGCCGCTGGACCGCGATCTGATCTTGCAGTTGGCAAGCCATCATGAGGCGCTGATCACGGTCGAGGAAGGCGCGGTAGGGGGCTTCGGGTCCCATGTGGCGCAACTGCTGTCGGATGCAGGGGTCTTTGACCGTGGGCTAAAGTATCGCAGCATGGTCCTGCCCGATATCTTCATCGATCAGGCCAGCCCCGAGGCGATGTACCGCGTCGCCGGAATGGACGCGGGCCATATCGAGGCGCGCGTGCTGGACGTGCTGGGCGTGGCGATGGTGGGGAAGCGGGCCTGAGGGGGCTTGTGGTGGGCTTGCCTTAGGCGGCCCCCCCACCCCAGCCCTCCCCCACAAGGGGGGAGGGAGGCACGTTGTGGCGGGCGTGGTGCTTGTGGGTGGGAGTAGGAGTCGGGCTGAAGCCCGACCTACGGGTTGTTACGATTTGCGCAGGCCGTCCATTACCTTGACCAAGGCTTCGCTTATGCCGGGTTCCGACAGGGCGTGGCCGGCGAGAGGGACCATGCGAAGGTCGCAGCGGTGCCAGCCGTCGGCCAGATTCCAGGCGGAAACCGGCGGGCAGATCATGTCATAGCGACCTTGGATGACGGTGGCGGGGATATGCTCGATGCGCTTGCGTTCCTGCAGGATCCAGCCATCGCATTGCAAAAAGCCGCCGTTCTGGAAATAGTGGTTTTCCAGCCGCGAGAAGGCGCGGGCATAGTCTGACGGGCTTTCGCCCATCGGGCCTTCGTGGTGGATCGACGCCAGCGCATTTTCCCAATTCGCCCAGATCCGGCCGAAGCGGGTTTCCTCCATCAGGTTGCCGGAAAAGAGGCGGCGGTTGTAGGCGTTGATCAGGTTGTCCCGTTCCGCCGCCGGGATGGCGGCGACAAAGCGGCCCCAGATTTCCGGAAAGAAGGCCCCGGCGCCACCGCCGTAGAACCACTTCAGTTCCGACTTGGTCATCAGGAACACACCGCGCAGCACAAGATGCCGCACCCGGTCCGGATGGGTGATGGCATAGATCAGCGCAAGGGTCGCGCCCCAACTGCCGCCAAAGGCAATGAAGCGGTCGATGCCAAGCGCCTTGCGGATCACCTCGACGTCTTCAATCAGGTGCCAAGTGGTGTTGGCGATGATGCTGGCGTGGGGGCGAGACCGGCCACAGCCGCGCTGGTCAAACAGGATGATGCGGTAGACCGTGGGGTCAAAGTACCGGCGCATCGCCGGGGAACAGCCCCCGCCCGGCCCGCCGTGAAAGACGATGACGGGGATGCCGTCAGGCCTTCCGCACTGCTCCATATAGACGCGGTGACCATCGCCCATGTCGATGACGCGCTGATCGAAGGGATCGATCGGCGGGTAAAGAAACTCGACTGCGCGCTTTTGACCTGATCTTTGATCCATCGCCGTCCTATATAGCGCCGTAAGAGCCCTGTGTCGAAGGGCAATCAGTCGAACGGCGGAGCGGAGGCAGCGATGACGACAACGACGGTTGATGCGGCAGAGGTTGCCAAGTTCGAGGCGATGGCGGCGGACTGGTGGGACCCGACCGGAAAGTTCAAGCCGCTGCACATGCTGAACCCCTGCCGGCTGGACTATATCTGCGCGCAGATAGCCGCCGAATTCGGGCGCGATCTGACCTTGGCCGAACCGTTCAAGGGCCTGCGGCTGTTGGACATCGGCTGCGGCGGGGGGCTCCTTAGCGAACCGATGGCGCGGCTGGGCGCGGATGTGGTGGGCGCGGATGCGGCGGCGCGGAACATCCCCGTGGCCCGCCTGCATGCCGAACAATCGGGGCTGGAGATCGACTACCGCCACACCACGGCCGAGGATCTGGCGGCCGCGGGGGAACAGTTCGACGTGGTTCTGAACATGGAAGTGGTGGAGCATGTGGCCGATCCGCAGGCCTATTTGACCGCCTGCCAGCAATTGCTGAAGCCCGGTGGGTTGATGATCTGTTCGACGCTGAACCGGAACCCCAAGTCTTTCGTGATGGCGATTGTCGGGGCGGAATGGGTGATGCGCTGGCTGCCGAAGGGCACGCATGACTGGCGGAAGTTCATCACCCCCGATGAGCTTTACAAGCTGATCGAGGGCGCAGGCTTGCGGCCGGTGGACCGCAAGGGGATGGTCTTCAACCCGGTGACATGGCGGTGGAGCCTGTCGGACCGCGACCTGAGCTGCAACTATGTGACCGCGTCGGTCAAGGCGTAGGACCGCCTACCAGCGCGCAACGTCGCGGATCAGGTCGGCAAGGTCATCAATGTCGGCGGGGCCGTGGTCGGCAGAAAGCTGCAGGCGCCAGCGGGGTGCGTGGACGCCCACGGTCGGAGGCCCCAGCAGGGTGACCGCCAGACCCGCGCTTTGCAGCAATGCCGTGCGGGCGAGTGCGGTGCCGGGTGACAGTCGTACCGGCACAAGCGGTGAAGGCTGGCCCATCACACGCAGCCCGTCGGCCATCAGGTGATTGCGCAGGCGCAAGCTGTTTGCATGCAGGCGGCGGCGGCGACGGCGGCCCTCCGGGCTGTCGATGATGTCGAAGGCGGCAAGGATCGTGGCGGCCATAACGGGGGACAGGGCGGCGGTCCTGCCCTGCTGGTTGCGCAGGCGGGCCTTCAGGCCCGCGTCCTGAACGGCTGCAAAGCCGCCCGGCGCACCGAAGCACTTGGCGAAGCTGCCGATGACCACGCTTGGCCGACCGATGCACCCCTGAATCTCCATCACCCCGCCGCCAGATTGCGCCATCGACCCAAGGTCATGCGCCACATCGACGATCAGCCCCGCACCGTGGCGGTCGCACAGGGCGGCAAGGTCGACCAGATCGGCCATGACCGACGCATGGGCCGAAATCGCGGGCACGGCCACCCACAGACGGCCCGCACGGCGCGTCCGAGAGAGGCGGAGCAGGCGACGTTCCACCGCCTCAACCGATCCGGGAGGGGAGCGGTGGGGGTGGGCGCCAGCGGTCAAAACAGTCTCGAACATGGCGGGATGAGCGCCTGCGTCGACGATCACCCTATCGCCGGGCGACAGGATCGCGCGAAGGGTGGCACGGATCGCCTCGGCACCTGACGGAAAGACAACGGCTGCGGCAAGCTGCAGGAAGCGCGCGGTGCGGTCTTCCAGCGCAAGGACCGGGGCGGTCAGGCCAAGGCATATCGCGGTGCCGGGTGGGCAAAGCCGGTGCTGCGACAACGCTGCGGTGGTGGCTGCGCGCAGCCCGGGGTGGTCCGCCAGGGCAAGATAATCCTGCACCGCGAAGGTACGGTAAGGGCTGCCATGGGCTTCTGGGTCAAACGGGGTAGGCCGGTCAGCGGTCGGGCCGGGGCGAACCAGACGAAAGCGGTCATCCCCCCACCGGCGCAGATTGGGGCTTTGGGTCAGCAGATCGAGGACCACAGGAGACGCAGGGGCGGAGCCGGGCATGGAAATACCTTTGGCAGGAGGGACGGCGGGCGGCAAAAGGGAAACGGAACACCGGGTACCGGAACAACGGTTCTGGAGACCAAACGGTTGCGGTTTGGTCGCGGGCCCAACCTGCCTTGGAAGCAGGTAAATCCGTGCGTTAATTCCCCGTGAAATCCGCGAAATCCCGTGGATTGCGGCGCGACAGCGGGAAAACCTGTGGCATGCTGCTGCAAGTGCAGGCGAGAGGGTACGCGTATGGCGGCTTGGGAAAAGGTGTCGGCGGGGCTGGACTACGGCAGCTATGTCGCCTGGGAGGCGGCTGTGTCCGAAGCTCAGGGTGACGCCGGACGCGACCATGTGCCGGTCTTCCTCGCGCTTCAACCGCCAGCGGGCAGCGCCATGACCTTGGCCGAGGCGATTGACGCAACGCTTGCCCTGCCGGACGTGCGCTTTAGCCAGCATGAGCGTGACTTGCTTGCGACCGAACGGGCGCTTGCCGGAACGGGCTGGCCGCATGAGGTACGGGTGGTCCTGTTCTGCCCAAGGGCGATGCTGGCGGACTGTCCGGCCTTCTGGCGTGTGCTGCAGGTGGGGCCGGGGCTGGCGATGCCGAGTGGAGCAGGCACCACAGGGGGCACGAACCTTTGCACCCTGCGTGGCGATCTTGACCCAACAGTGCCGCTGGTGGCGGTGATTGATGACGGCATCGGCTTTCTGAACGCCCGGTTCCGGCGTGATCAGGGCCACACCCGGATCAAGGCTGTCTGGTTGCAGGCACCGGAGCGGGTTGCCGAGGCTGATGATGGCCTGCGGGAAGATGTGGTCTGCGGCCGGGTGCTGACAGAAGCCGAGATCAACGCCCATCTCGCCGCTGGTGGAGATGAGGCTGAGGTTTACCGCCGGGTCAACCGTGCCCTGCTGCCGGTGACCGACGGCGCGTTGACGAACCGGCGCACGGCGCATGGGACGCATGTGCTGGACCTAGCCTCCGGGACTGCCCCTTGGGGGGAGGACCCATTGACCGGCGTGCCGATTCTTGCGGTGCAATTGCCCCCGGCCAGCGTGCGCGAAACGGCCGGGCGGAGGATGGAGACCTATCTGGTGCAAGGTCTGCGCTGGATCCTGGCCGAGGCGTTGCGGCTGGCCAACGGGACGGACGTGCCGCCTGTGGTGGTGAACATCAGCCTTGGGTCACTCGCCGGGCCCGGTGACCGCCACGCCTTTCTGGCCGACTGGTTCGATCATGAGGTGGCGCGCCATGCCCGGCTGACCGGCGGGGGCAAGCTGCGGCTGGTCATCGCCTATGGCAATGCGCGGCTGGCCCGGCTGGTCGCAAGGGACGAGATGCGCCGGTCGCACCCGCTGGAACTGATCTGGCGTGTGCTGCCGGATGACCACAGCTCCAGCCATCTGGAGGTGCGGGTCGATACGAATGTGGTGGCCGGGCTGAAGCTGGAGTTGCTGCCACCGGCAGGATCAGGGCTTTCCGCGTTGGAGGTCGATTGGCCCGAAGCGGGAACCGGTTGGCGGCTGGCCGGGCCTGTGGCCGCCGTCGCATCAACTGCCGAGGCGGGGGGGCAATCGCTGCTGCACCTGTCGCTGGGGCCGACGGTCGGGCTGGGCGCGTTGCCGCCGGCGCCAGCCGGGGCATGGCGGGTGGTGCTGCGCACGACCTTGGCAGAACCGGTGCGGGTGACGGCGCGGGTGCAGCGCGATGACACACCGCCGGGGTACCGGTCACTTGGTCGGCAAAGCTGGCTGGATCATCCGCAAGGCTGGGACTGGGACGATGAGGCGCGGGGCTATCTGGCACCCCGCCCGGCCAGCGATGCGCCGGGCTGTCCCGTGACGCGTGAGGGGTCTTGCGTGGCCTATGCAGGGGCCGAGGACCCGGCGATCCTGTTCGTCGGGGCCGTTCGGCCAATACTTGGCGCGCCAGGGTCGGTGCGGCCTGCGGGCTATTCCTCCGAAGGGGTGGGGCATCTGGCACGGCCGGGCGAATCGCTGGGGCCGACTCTGGTGGCCTTGGGCGATGACGGGACCGCCCTTCCCGGCCGCCGCGCGGCGGGGGTTGTCAGTGGGTCGGTCACCCGGATGGCAGGCACCAGCATGGCCGCCCCACAGGTCGCGCGGGCGCTGCTGCGGTATTTCCTGATGGTGCCGCCCGAGGCGCAAAGCCTTGAGGGTGAGCGAATCGCGCTGACCGGGGACAGCGACTGGGATGTGCCGGACCGCCGGATGGGGCACGGAATGCTGGTGGGCTAGGCCGTCGGTGGCTGGCGGCCCCATTCGGCCGCTGCGGCGCGCCAGAGCGGTGGAAGCACCTGCCAGCCCTCGGCGCGCGGCAACGTGGTTGTGCCATTTCGCCAACCCGGTTGTGCCCCGTTGCCAAGGGATCCACACCACTTGCGCAACGTGAAATCGCCCGACCAGTCGTTGCCATCCGCCGCCCATTCGGGGACCGGAAGGTCAGACCCGCCGCCAAGGCAATGCGCCACGAAGGCGAGTGTGGTGGACAGGCCCAGCAGGGCACCATGCGCGCTGTCGACCGGGTAGTGCACGCCGGCCACGGTGCGGTTGTCCGCGATGCGCGCGGCAAGTCGGTAAAGCAGGATCACCGGGTCCGTCACCGGGGCGCTTTCGGTGGCGGGGGAAAGTTTGGCCAGCGTCGCTTCGACCAGTTCGGTGTCCGCGATGCCCGTGCCGGTCAGCCTTAGCGCGGCGAGAAGGGTTGCCGTGGCAAAAGCCTCGGTCGCGTGGCCAGAGGGGTAGGCGGAATGGCCGGGGGTTTCGATCACCGGCTGGATTTGCGCCGACAGGTCCACCGGACGCGCGACCGAACACAGGTGCTTCATCCGCTGTTCGACCGAAATCACGGTGTCCAGCAGCGCCTGAATCAGGTGGACGGTATAGGGCCGCCGGTTGATGCCGAACGGCATCTGCGCGGCAAAGAAGGGCAGGAAACCATCGGTCTGGGCAATGATCTCGGGCAGGCGGTCGGCGCGCAGGTCCATCGCGGCGCGGACCTCGGCCATCTGTTCGGCGATCTTGGCGGCCTCGGGCGGGGTCAGGCTGACAAGATCACTGTCGGTGCGGACAACGTGCCGCGGCCGTGGGCCGGGGCGGACGGTGAAAAGCGCTATGCCTTCATGCGCAAGAACCGAGGCGCGCGGGAAGGCGGCAAGCCGCATCAGGCGGGTCAGGTCATCGGCGCCATCTGGGGTGGGGGTGGGGACAGTACCGTCCCAGAAGCCCATCAGCGCTTCGGCTGTCTGACCAAGGGCGGATGCAAGCAGGGGTGAGTTGCCACCGCCATGGGTGCCGTGGGTTCCATGGGTCCCATGCGTGCCGTGTGTCCCATGGGTCCCGTGCGTGCCATGTGTCCCATGGGTTCCATGAGTGCCATGCGTCCCATGGGTTCCATGCGTCCCGTGGGTGCCATGGGTTCCGTGAGTCCCATGCGTGCCGTGGGTTCCGTGGGTTCCGAATACCGACATTGCGGTCTCCCCTTTTCAATCGGCGCTACGGTGCACCGGAATTGTCTGTCGGCAAAGACGGCACATATTCACTGTCGTTGAATTGACGCAGAATTCACGAAGATTGCACCTGCTTGAGCGACCGCTTAGCCTTGCGTCAAGTGGTTTGGGGATCAGAATGTTCATACGCCTGGTTGGCGTCTTTGAGGTGCGCGACGACAGCGGGCGGGACTGCACTCCGCGGGGGGCGAAGGCGCGGGCCATTCTGGCCATGCTGTGCCAGACGCCAGACCGCAGGCGGGCCAGACGCTGGCTGGAAGCACGACTATGGTCTGACCGCGGCTCGGAACAGGCCAGCGGCAGCTTGCGCCAAGCCTTGATGGAGATCAGGAAGGCCCTCAACGGTGAGGCTGACCGGCTGGAGACCGACCGCGATACAGTGCGGCTGACCGGCATTGTCACCGATCTGGAGCGGGACCGCGACGCTTCGGTCACGGCGCTGCAATCCGGGCGCGAGTTTCTGGAAGGCATCGACATCATCGACCAGGCCTTCGAGGACTGGTTGCGCGATGAACGGGCGCGGGTGGAAAGCCAGCTTGGCATCCATCGACCGGATCAGGCGCGGATGTCGGTTGCCCAGACCGCGCGGTTGCCGTTTGTCATCCGCATGGGCGGGTTGCCTTCGGGGCTTGGCGCCTTTGCCGGTCGTGCCTTGGCTGATGCCATCGGGCGGCTCTTGGCCGAATTTGCGCATATTGACGTCTATGGGTCAGGCGGGACACCGATTCCGCCAGACCTGCCGCGCGAAGGCATGGCGCTGCATGTCGAAGGGGCCCAGATTCAGGACCGGGTGCATGTGCTGGTCAGCCTGTCATCAATCGCCAATGGTCAGATCATCTGGAACCAACGCGCGGCGATCCCCTTGGCCGAGGCTGATTTCATCGGTGCGGGCGACCTGCCGCCACTGGTGTTTCAGGCGGCGGATGCGGCCCTGTCGCACTTCCCGCAGTTGCCGGAATGTCAGGACGGACCGCAGCGGGCCAATGCGCTGATCGCCAATGCCCTGACCGAGATGTTCAGCTATGACGGCAGTCGGCTGCGCAAGGCTGACCGACTGCTGGCCGAGGCGGGCGAGATTGCCAGCTCGGCCCGGATCTATGCCTGGCGGGTGCTGGTCCGGCAGATCATGCATGTAGAACGGACCGAGCCCGACTATGCCCGGCTGACGAAAGAGATCGACGAATATTCGCGCAAGGCGCTGGAGCTTTCGAAGGCCAATCCGCTGGTTCTGTCGCTTGTCGGGCTGGCGCGGGTGATGATCGACGAAAACCCCGATGCAGGCGCGGTGCTGGCGCGGGATGCGCTGGTTCTGTCGCCCTACAATGCCCATGCGCATCTGGCGCAGGCGGCGGCGCTGGGCCGGATGGGCGACCAGATCGCCGCGTTGGAGGCGGCGCGGCGCGGGGCCGAAATTGCAGCGCGCACCGCCCATGTCCATTGGTGGGAGGCGCTGTCCGGTCTGGTGGCGATCCGCAGTGAAAACTACACCGCCGCGATTGCGCATTACGAAGCCGCGCATTACCGCGCGCCGGGGTTCCGGGCGGCAATGCGGCACTTGCTGTTCCTGTATCTTTGGGCAGGCGAGCGGGACAAGGCCAGCCGCGTCTACAAGGCCCTGCTGCAGGCCGAACCGGACTTTACGGTCGAGCGTATCCTGTCCGAACCGGATTACCCTGCCGTCACCTTGCGCCGAAGCGGTCTGCTGGAACGCTTCGGCGGTGCGGTCGCTGGGCTTTGACCCTAGTCAGATGAGGATTTGGCCCAAAGGTTGATGGCCTTTTCTTCCGAAATCGCATCGATCCCGGCCAGTTCCTCTGCCGAGAAGTCAAGGTTGCGGATCGCGGCGGCGCAGTCTTCCACCTGCTCCGGCTTGGATGCCCCGATCAGCGCGCTGGTGATGCCACCGCCCCGCAAGACCCATGCCAGCGCCATCTGGGCAAGGGTCTGCCCCCGCGCAGTCGCCATGTCGTTCAACCTGCGAACCGAGGCGACGGCCTTCTCTACCACGGCGGGGTCCAGCGATTTGCCTTGCGTCGCGCGGCTGCCTGCCGGGATGCCGTTCAGGTACTTGTTCGTCAGCAAGCCCTGCGCCAGCGGAATGAAGGCGATGGAGCCAACGCCAAGGTCGGCCAGCGTGTCCTTCAGCCCGTCGGTTTCCACCCAGCGGTTCAGGATGTTGTAGCTGGGCTGATGGATCAGCAAGGGCGTCCCCAGGTCCTTCAGGATTGCCACAGCCTCACGCGTGCGCTGGCTGTTGTAGCTGGAGATGCCGACATACTGCGCCCGGCCGGACCGCACGATATGGTCCAGCGCGCCCATGGTTTCTTCCAGCGGCGTGTCGGGATCAAAGCGGTGGGAATAGAAGATATCGACGTAATCAAGGCCCATCCGCTTGAGGCTTTGGTCGCAGGAGGCGATCATGTACTTCCGGCTGCCCCATTCGCCGTAGGGGCCGTTCCACATGTGGTAACCGGCCTTGGAGGAGATGATCAGCTCATCCCGGTGGGAACGGAAATCGGTGCGGAGGAGTTCTCCAAACGCCTCCTCGGCGCTGCCGGCGGGGGGGCCGTAGTTATTGGCAAGGTCGAAATGGGTGATGCCATGGTCAAACGCGGTGCGGCAGATCGCCTGTTTGGTGGCATGCGGTGTGTCGTGGCCGAAGTTGTGCCATAGGCCAAGGCTGATCGCCGGTAGCTGCAGGCCGGATCGGCCGCAGCGGCGGTAGGTCATCCGGTCATAACGGTCTTCGCGGGGGGTATAGGTCATCAGGTCCTCCAGTTGGGGCATCATTTCACGCGTGGGCGAGGGCTACAAGTTGCGCAAAGGGGCGATCCGGGGGATGCTGAAGTGATGAACTGGATCGGACGGTTTTGGAAGTTCCTCGTGGCGGTCTCTACGCGGGTGGGCAACGGCCACTTTGGGTTGATTGCTGCCGGCGTGGCGTTTTACGCGATGTTCGCGGTGTTTCCCGGCCTTGGGGCTGCGGTGGCGCTGTGGGGGTTGGTGGCGGACCCGAACGTCATCACAGGCTATCTGGCGATAGCTGAGCGGTTTCTACCGCCGGATGCCCGCACCCTGATCCATGATCAGGTGATTGGGCTGATCACTGCGCCAAAGGCGACGCTAGGGTGGACGACAGCGTTGTCGGTTGCCATTGCGCTCTATTCCGCGCGGGCGGGGGTGTCGGCACTGGTGCAGGGGCTGGACGTGGTGCACCGGGCGCAGCCTCGGGGCTGGATCCGGGGCGTGGCGGTCGATCTTCTGCTGACCGTAGCGCTGATCGGTGCGCTGTTCGTGGCGCTGTTGACGGTGGTCGTGGTGCCGATCCTGCTGAGCTACGTCAAGCTGGGAACCTTTGGTGCCTGGCTGTTGCAGGTGCTGCCCTGGGTGGCGATGTTCCTGCTGGTGCTGACCTGCCTGTCGATCCTGTACCGCTTTGGCCCGAACGTCGACCGGCGGCGGCGGTCAACCTGGATCACCGTGGGGGTGCTGGTGGCAGCTGTGGCTTGGGCGATCGTGTCGTTCGCCTTCTCGACCTATCTGGCAAACTTCAACAATTACAACGCGATCTACGGGTCGATCGGGGCGGTCATCATCCTGATGGTCTGGCTGTACCTGAGCGTCTGGGCCGTTCTGCTGGGCGGCGCGATCAACGCCGAGCTTGACGCAGAGGAGTGGTGAGGGGCGCCCGGTCTGCGGGCGCCCACCCTGTCAGACGTAACGATTCCACAGGTTCTCCAACCGCTCTTGCCGGCCGGATTTCGGTTGCGGTTCGATCTTTTCGGTGATCACGCGGGCGGCGGCGTCTTCAAGGCTGCCTTTCAGCATGGCTTGCGCCTTGGGGTCGGTCCAACCGGCGTAGCGGGCCTTCACGGCCGCCTCCATTTCCCCCGACTCCATCAGCGCGGCGGCAGATTTCAGCGCGCGGGCGCAGGTGTCCATCCCGCCGACATGGGCAAGGATCAGATCCTCCGGGTCGAGTGACTGACGGCGGATCTTGGCGTCGAAGTTGACGCCGCCGGTGGTGAAGCCGCCTGCTTTCAGGATCTCGTAGAAGGCCACGGCCTTTTCGGCGTGGTTGTTCGGGAACTGGTCGGTGTCCCAGCCAGACTGGTAATCGTTCCGGTTCATGTCGATGGAGCCGAAGATACCAAGCGCGGCGGCAAGCCCGATCTCATGCTCGAAGCTATGCCCGGCAAGGATGGCGTGGCCCTGTTCGATGTTGACCTGCACTTCCTTCTCCAGCCCGAACTCCACCAGGAAGCCGTAGACCGTTGCGACGTCATAGTCGTACTGGTGCTTTGACGGCTCTTGCGGCTTCGGCTCGATCAGGATCGCGCCGTTGAAGCCGATCTTGTGCTTGTATTCGACAACCTGCTGCAGGAAGCGGCCCGCATGGGCGCGTTCGGCCTTTAGGTCGGTGTTCAGGAGCGTCTCATACCCCTCACGCCCGCCCCAGAGAACGTAGTTCTGCCCGCCAAGGCGATGCGTCACGTCCATGTTCGCCTTCACGGTCGCGGCGGCATAGGCGTAGACGTCGGGGTCGGGGTTCGTCGCGGCGCCGGACATCCAGCGGCGGTGGGAGAACAGGTTGGCGGTACCCCAGAGGAGCTTGGCCTTGTGGGTTTCCTGTTTGGCGGCCAGATAATCGGCCATCTCGTTCAGGTTCTTCAGGCTCTCCGCGAAATTGGCACCTTCAGGGCGCATGTCGGCGTCGTGGAAGCAGTAGAACGGCTGGCCGAGGATATCGAACATCTCGAAGGCCACATCGGCCTTCATCTTGGCCAAAGCCATGGTGTCGCCGAACCACGGGCGGTCAAAGGTCTGGCCGCCGAAGGGGTCACCACCCGGCCAGGCGAAGCTGTGCCAATAGGCGACGGCGAAGCGCAGATGGTCTTCCATCCGCTTGCCAAGGATCACCTCATCCGGGTTGTAGTGGCGGAAGGCGAATTCGTTTTTCGACGAGGCGCCTTCGTATTTGATGGCGGGGATGCCTTTGAAGAAGTCGGTCATTTCAGATCCTTGATGGCAGATTGGGCGGCGCGGAAGCGGGCGTGGCCTGCATCGAATGCGTCTTTCAGGGTGGGGTCGGGGTCGATGACCCGGGCGATTTTCGGCAGGGTGGCAATCTCGGCCCCCGCGCCGGTGGCGGCCATCAGGCCAAGGCGGGCGGCGCCGTATGCACCACCGAAGTCCCCCGCGACGGGGAGTTGCACGGGGCAGTCGAGTGCCGTGGCGATGAGGCGCAGCCAGTAGTCCGAACGCGATCCGCCGCCGACGGCCAGCAGATGCTCCAGCTTCGTGCCGGTGGCCGCTAGGGCGTCGCGGCTGTCGCGGATGGCGTAGGTCACACCCTCCAGCACGGCGCGGGTGCCTGCAGCGCGGTCGGTGGCGTGTTCAAGGCCGGTGAAGGCGCCGCGCACGGTGGCCGAATTCAGCGGTGTCCGTTCGCCGCCAAGGTAGGGCAGGAACACGGTCTTGCCGGGTGCCTGAAGCGCCCCAAGTTCGCCGGTCAGCTTTGCCGCATCAGTGCCGGTCAGCTTGGCGTACCAATTGAGCGCGTCGGTCGCGGCAAGGATGACGCCCATCTGGTGCCACGTATCCGGCAGCGCGTGGCAGAAGGTGTGGACGGCGGTTGCCGGATCGGGCTGATACCCGTCATTCGCCGCAAAAAGCACGCCCGAGGTGCCAAGCGACACGAACGCCTCCCCCGCCCGCACGACACCGACACCCACGCCCGAGGCTGCGTTGTCACCGCCACCCCCGGCAATGACCACGCCTTTCGGCAGGCCCCAGCGAGCGGCCAAAGCATCCCGCAGCTGGCCGGAAACTGCAGAGCCTTCGACCAGCCGTGGCGTGTGACTGCGGGTCAGGCCGGTGGCAGCCAGAAGGTCATCCGACCAGTCGCGCTTGCCGGTATCCAGCCAAGAGGTCCCGGCGGCATCCGACATTTCGCCGACATGGTCGCCGGTCAGCCAGAGGCGCAGGTAATCCTTAGGCAGCAGTACCTTTGCCACGCGGTCCCAGATGCGGGGTTCATGGTGGCGAACCCACATCAGTTTCGGCGCGGTGAAGCCGGGGAAGACAATGTTGCCGGTCAGGCGGCGGAACATCGGGTCGCCGTCAAGCTCGGCGGCTTCCTCGTGGCTGCGGGTGTCGTTCCACAGGATGCAGGGGCGGAGGACTTCGTCGCCGGCGTCCAGCAGGGTGGCACCATGCATATGGCCGGAAAGCCCAATGCCACGGACCTGCCCAAGGCCCTTGGCGGCCAGCTGGTCCAGCACCGCCTCGGCCGCGGAAATCCAGTTGGAGGGGGACTGCTCGCTCCACCCTTCTGCCGGGCGTTGGACGGTCAGGGGGGCGGTCGCTTCGGCGAGGACGGTCTGATCCTCGCCGATAAGGATGCCTTTCAGGCCGGACGTGCCCAGATCAAGGCCGATATACATGATCAGGCCGCCAGCGCTGGCTTCTTGCCGAGGATGATCATGCCAAGGATGTCTTCATCAGTCACTTCATTGACGTTCACGGTGCCGACAAGCTGGCCGTTCTTCATCACGCTTGCCCGGTCGCACAGCTTCATGACGTTGTGGATGTCATGTTCGATCAGGAAGATGCCAAGGCCCTGCGCCTTCAGCTCTTGAATGAGTTCCGACACCATCTGCGTTTCGTGCGGCCCCAGCGCGGCGGTGGGTTCGTCCATGATCAGGATCTTGGCGTTGAAGTAGACCGCGCGCGCGATAGCGACGGACTGGCGCTGACCGCCGGACAGGGCCGACACCGGCACGTTGAACTTGCGGAAGTTGGGGTTGAGTCGGCCCATGATCTTGCGGGTTTCAGCCTCCATCGCCGATTCGTCGACAAAGCCCATCCCGTTCACCAACTCTCGCCCAAGGAACAGGTTCGAGGCGGCGTCGAGGTTATCGGCCAGCGCAAGGGTCTGGTAGATCGTCTCGATGTTCTGGGTGCGGGCGTCGCGGGGGTTGTTGATCTCAACCTCCTGCCCGTTGATCAGGATCTGCCCGGCATCGGCCTTGTAGGCCCCGGACAGGCACTTGATCAGCGTCGATTTGCCCGCGCCATTGTGGCCCAGCAGACCCACGACTTCGCCGGGGTAAAGATCGACGGTGACGTGATCGACGGCCTTGATCCCGCCGAAGGAGATCGAGATGTCGCGCATCTCGACCAGCGGAGTTCCCGTTTTGGTCATCTCAGCCCCTCCCTTACTTCGCGCGGCGGCGGTAAACGTTGTCAAGATAGACGGCCACCACCAGAACGGTGCCCACCACGATCTGCTGCACGGCGGTGTCGAAGCCGATCAGCACCATGCCCGATTTCAGCGATTGCATCACGAAGGCGCCAAGGATCGCGCCGTAGATCGTGCCAACACCGCCGGCCAGCGACGTGCCCCCGATGACGGCGGCGGCGATGACGTAAAGCTCATCCAGCAACCCAAGCGCGTTGGTGGCAGAGTTCAGACGGGCCGAGGCGATGACGGCGGAAAGCCCGGCCAGCGCGCCCATCAGGGCGAAGATCTTCAGCGTCATCCACTTGACGTTGATGCCCGACAGGGCCGCCGCTTCCGGGTTGCCACCGATGGCAAAGACATAGCGGCCAAAGCGGGTGCGGTTCATCAGGATGGTCATCGCGATGGCGACGGCCACCATGATCAGGACGGGGATCGCGAAGCCGTGGCTGACGAAAGTATCCTCGGGCAGGTTCTGCTGCTTCAGGATGCCTTTGGGCCATGGGTAGGCGTTCACCACGAGAACCGCGCCGATCACCAGACCGCAGCCAAGGGCGGCCATCGTGACCTCGGCCCACATCGGGCGAAGGGGGAAGTCGTGGCGCTTGCGCGACTGGCGGCCTGACCAGATCAGGTACAGGATCGCCACGATGGCAATTGCACCGACGATGTAGCTGCCAGTTTCACCCACTGCGCCATAGGGCCCACCGCCCAGCAGCTGGAACGTGCTGTCCACGGGCGAAATCGTGCGGCCGTTGGCCGACAGGAAGGCGAAGCCGCGCCAGATCAGCAGGCCGCCCAGCGTTACGATGAACGCCGGGATGCCGCGATAGGCGATGAGCGAGCCTTGGAAGGCCCCGATGCTGCCACCAACGAAGATGCCCAGAATGACGGTCAGCACCCAGATCGCCGGGTGACCAAGGCCAAGGTACTGCGGCAGGAACTCCACCTGGAAAAGGCCCATCACCATGCCGGTCACGCCCAGAATGGCCCCAACCGACAGGTCGATGTTGCGGGTGATGATGACCAGCACCATCCCCGTCGCCATGATCCCGATCGACGCGCTTTGCACGCTGAGAAACCACAGGTTCTGCGGGGTCAGGAACGACCCCTTGTCCCAGATCACCACCGGGTTCAGCAGCGCGAAGGCTTCGCCTACGCTGCCTTCGCCGCCGAAGACCGCCCCCAAAAGGGCTTGAACGAAATCGCGCAGGCCGGGGTAAAGGTGAAACCCGATCCAGATCAGCAGAAGCGCACCGAACATGCCCAGAAGGCGGGTGTCGATTTCGGTTGCGCGCAGAAAGCGGGTCACAGGGCCCGGCTGCGCGTCATGGGAGATTTTCAGGGATGTATCGGTCATGTCCTCGTCCGGCGGTCAGAGGGAAGACGCCGTGACCCCGAACCATGGCAAGGCCAGATGACTGGCTGCCAGAAGATCCGTGTCGCGTCAGGGAACGGCAAAGGGCCGTCTGGATTCAAGAAAGCGGGTGCCGGGACAAGCCCGGCACCCGTTGTCAGACGATCACTCGCAGCCGGTGACGCCAGCCATGGCGCCTTCGCAGGCTTGCTCTTTGGTGATGTGACCTGCGTCGATGGCGACGTTCAGGTTGTCCTTGGTCAGCGGCGTCGGAGCCAGCAGGATGGCGTTCATTTCAACGCCCTTCTCACCGCCCGAGAACTTGGTCGCGCCTTCGATGCTGTCCAGCGAAGCACCATCGGCCAAGGCCGAGGCGATTTCGCCAGCGGCCTTGCCAAGCTGGCGCGCGTCTTTCCAGACCGAAACGGTCTGGGTGCCGCGTGCCACACGGTTGATGGCTGCAAGGTCACCGTCCTGGCCACCGACCGGGATCACGAGGCCCTGTGCGCCAAGCGCTGCAACCACACCGCCGGCCATGCCGTCGTTCTGGGACAGGACCGCGTCAACCTCATTGTTGTTGGCGGTCAGGATCTGTTCCATGTTGGTCTGGGCGCTTTCCGGCTTCCAGCCGTCCGAGAACGCTTCGCCGACAATCTTGATGTCGCCCGAATCCACGGCACCCTGAATGACGGACATCATGCCCTGCAGCAGGAAGCCGGCGTTCGGGTCACCCGGGTCGCCCTTGATGATGGCGTAGTTGCCGGTCGGGACCTGCGCGAAGATGGTTTCGGCGATGATCCGGCCAACACCGACGTTGTCGAAGGTCAGGTAGAAGGTGCGGTCATCTTCGATCAGGCGGTCATAGCCGACGACCGGGATGCCCTGAGCGGCGGCCAGTTCGATGGCCGGGCCGATGGCGTCCTTGTCCCATGCGTTGATGATCAGGGCGTCAACACCCTGGGTGATCAGCGCTTCGATGTCGGCAAGCTGCTTGGTGGACGACGACTGCGCGTCAGCGTTCACATAGGTGTTTCCGGCAGCCTCGATCGCGGCGACCATCGCGGCTTCGTCGATCTTCCAGCGCTCTTCCTGGAACGAAGCCCAGCTCACGCCGATCTTCTTGCCTTCAGCAAGCGCAGCCGACGAAAAGCCAGTCACCGCCATGACGGCGACGAGAATTGCGTTACGCATAGTATCCTCCCTATGGACATCGGCCTGCGAGGGGCCGGCCCGGCAGATTCGCCGGAACGGGCGGAAAAATGCCGCGAATAATTTCAGTTGTCAAAATAAAAAAGCGCGGGGCGGCGACCCGTCATGGATCGCCGCCCCCGTTCTTGCCCCCTGCAGAGGGGGTTTTCCAGCAACCTGACCGTCGGCCTAGCAGCCGGTGACACCCGGCACGGCCCCGGCGCAGGCCTCTTTCTGTGAGATGATATCCGCCTCGATCACAAGGTTCAGGTTGTCCTTGGTGATGGGTGTCGGGTTCAGCAGAATGGCGTTGAAGGTCAGGCCCTTTTCGCCGCCGGTAAAGCGGATCGCTTCGGGAATCCGCTCCATCGCTACGCCATCGGCCAGAAGCCCGGCGATCTTGCCCGTGGCCTTGCCAAGTTCAAGGTTGTTCTTCCACACCGACACGACCTGAGTACCCCGCGCCACCCGGTTCAGGGCGGCGGGGTCGCCATCCTGACCGCCGACCGGAATACTAAGCCCGCGTGCCGCCAAAGCCTCGATCACGGCGCCGGCGATCCCGTCATTTTGGGCAAGCACGGCATCGACCTGGTCATTGTTGTCCGCAAGGATCTTTTCCATCGCCGCATAGGCGCTGTCCGGGCTCCAGCCATCTGCATTCGCCTCGCCGACGATGGTGATCGTCCCGCCTGCCACGGCCGCGCCGATCACTTCTTCCATGCCTTGCCGCAGGAATCCGACGTTCGCATCGGCCGGATCGCCCTTGAGGATCACATAGTTCCCGTCTGGTTGGACCTGCCGGATGATCGCCGCGATGATCCGGCCGACACCCACATTGTCGAAGGTGATGTAGAACACCCGATCATCTTCGATCAGGCGGTCGTAGCTGATGACCGGGATGCCCGCTTCGGCGGCAAGGTCGATGGCCGGAAGGATCGCTTCCCGGTCGACAGGCAAGATGACCAGCGCGTCAACGCCCTGTTCGATCATCGTGCGGATGTCGTCCAACTGCTTTTCGGCAGAGGCCTCGGCATTGGCGGTGATGTATTCATTGCCGTCGCGCTGGATGGATGACCGCATGGCGGCGGCGTCGAACTTCCAACGCGGTTCCTGAAAGTTTGACCAGGACACCCCGATCTTCCTGCCTTCGGCAAATGCTGCCGTCGAAAACCCGGTAACTGCTACAACTGCTGCGAGAATGAGCTTGCGCATCAATCTTCTCCTCCCTCTTTCGGCCAGAATGTGACCGCCCGGCCATAGAACCGAAATCCAGCAAAAGCGTGGCGGTCACAATTTCAGTTGTCAAAATAAAAAAGGTGATCAAAACTTGGGCAGACTGTGTATCCGTCGGATTTGGGGTGTTTCCATCCAGCCGTGGCGGTGAATCTGGCCAAATGGCCACAGCTTTACTTCGGAGACTGAATAAATGCCGCGGGCGATTCGGCCGGAAACAAGTGAGGGGCGCAAGGGCGTGGGCCCGCTGATCCCGCCACTGGCCGAATCCCAGCGCCCCTTGCGCCAGCAGGTGTTTGAACTGGTGCGCGCGGCTGGCCTGATTCCCCGGGTGCAGGTGGCCAAGGACCTTGGGGTCAGCCCGGCCAGCGTGACCACCATCACTTCGGAACTGATCGAGACCGGGCTGATCGAAGAAGTCGCCGCCCCGCGCGAAGGTGATGCGGGGCGCGGTCGCCCTGCTGTGGCGCTGGGCGTTCGGGCGGATGCGCACCGCGTGGCCGGCATGAAACTGTCGGACCGCGAACATACCGCGGTGATCGTGGACTTCGCGGGCAACCTGATCGCCGATGATGTGATTCCCCGGCGTCCGGGGCCGATGGCGGTGGCCGAGATTCTGGACGCGATCGAGCATCTTCTGGACCGGGTCTGCGCCAAAGCCGGGCTAGCGCGCGCCGATCTGTCGGCGGTGGGCATCGGGGTGCCGGGCTTTGTCGATTGTGCCGAAGGAGTGGTGCTGTGGTCGTCGGTCCTGGCCGAGCGGGCCGTGCCTTTGGCGGCGGCAGCGGGGTCAAGGCTGGGGCTGCCGGTGACCATCGACAATGACGCGAACCTGGTTGCGCTGGCGGAACTGTGGTTCGGCGCCGGGCGAAGCCTGTCGGATTTCGCGGTGGTCACCATCGAGCATGGCGTGGGCATGGGGTTCGTGATGAACCACCGGATCTATCGCGGCTCGCAGCGTCTGGGGATGGAGCTGGGCCATACCAAGGTGCAACTGGACGGTGCCCTTTGCCGTTGTGGCCAGCGGGGGTGCCTGGAAGCTTATGTCGCCGACTATGCCCTTGCGCGTGAGGCGACGACAGCGCTGAACTGGGGCCACAAGGAAGGCCAATCCATCGGTGTCTTGCTGGAAAGCCTGTACGACCATGCCAAGGCCGGGAATGCGACGGCCAAGTCGATCTTCCGCCGCGCCGGGCGCTATCTGGCGGTGGGATTGTCGAATGTGATCAACCTGTTCGACCCCGCGCTGATCATCCTGTCGGGCGAGCGGATGCGCTATGACTATCTTTACGCCGCCGAGACTCTGGCCGAGATGGAAAACCTGACCATCAACACCGGCCGCCCCCGCCCGCCGATCGAGATCCACGCCTGGGGCGATCTGCTTTGGGCGCATGGCGCGGCGGCGCTGGCGCTGTCGTCGGTCAGTGAGGCGATCCTGAACGGGCAAGTGCTGGGGGTTGCCGCCGAATAGGGCTGCGCCTGTGCCCGGCCGCCGGGGGTTTCACACCCCCGGACCCCCGTGGGATATTTGGAGAAGAGAAAGCGCAATTTGAATTAAATTCGATGTGTTAACCTGCTTCATCGCGGAGAAGTGCGGCGAGGCCTGCGGGATAGTCGGGGTATAGAAGGGTTACCCCGAGTTCCGTCTTGATGCGGTCGTTCCGGGTGCGCTTGGATTCGCCATAGAAGCTGCGGGCCATGGGCGACATCTCGGCTTGATCGAAGGGGATTGCGGGCGGGTCGGGCAGGCCAAGGAGGTGCGCGGCATGGCTGAGCACATCTTCCGGCGGGGCGGGGTTGTCGTCGCAGACGTTGTAGGCGGCGCCGGGGTTGGGGCGGTGGATTGACGCCTCAAGCACTTGCGCGATGTCATCGACATGGATGCGGCTGAAGAACTGGCCGGGCTTGAGGATACGCCGGGCGGTGCCGTCACGCACCTTTTCGAACGGGCCGCGTCCGGGGCCATAGATGCCGGCAAGGCGGAAGATGTGGACAGGCAGGCCGGTGGCCCGCCACTGGGTTTCGGCAAGCACACGCTGGCGGCCCCGGTCTGATACCGGGGTCAGGGGGGTGGTTTCATCCACCCAGGCACCCTGATGGTCGCCGTAAACCCCGGTGGTGGAGAGGTAGCCGACCCAGACAGCCCCCGCCTGTGCCAGATCGGGGACGTCGCGCAGGAACGGATCGCCCCCGGCGTCAGGCGCGGCGGAGGCGAGGATGTGGGTCGCTTTGGCCAGCACAGGGCCAAGGTCGCCCGGCCAGAGGACAGGTTCCACCCCTTCAGCGCGCATGGCTTCGGCCTTGGCGGCGCTGCGGGTGGTTCCGATCACCTGCCAGCCTTGCGGAATCAGGCGGCGGGCGAGGGCTTGTGCGGAATAGCCGTGGCCAAGGGAAAGAAGCGTGGACATGCGCGCGACTATCGGGGGCGGCGCGGCGGGGTGCAAGAGCCCTGTGAGGGGATTGCAGGGGGCATGGGTCGGGCGCATGCTGTGGTCCGGGGGTGCTTGGATGGACCAGGGATTGAAGGGCGCATTGGGTTTGACCGGGCCGGAGGCGTGCCTTGCCTATTACCGGGACTGGGCGGAAACCTACGATCAGGGCTTTGCCGAGGGCATGCAGTACCGCCTGCCTGCCCATGTGGCCGCGGTGTTTCTGGGCGCCGGGGGGCAAGGGCCGGTGCTGGACGTGGGGGCTGGAACGGGCCTTCTGGCCGAGCGCCTGCGCGAAATGGGGTTTCAGGGGGACATCGACGGGGTGGATTTCTCGGCCGAGATGCTGGGGCGGGCGGCGGAGAAGCGGCTCTACTGCGGCCTTTTCCGTGCGGATGTCACGCAGCCTCTGGCCTTGCCGCGACGCTACGGCGGTATCGTGAGTTCCGGGACCTTCACTGCCGGGCATGTCGGGCCGGACGCCTTGCCGCATCTGCTGGACGTGGCTGAACCGGGCGCTTTGGTGGCGCTGTCGATCAACCGAAGGGTCTGGACCGCGGTGGGATTTGACCGGGCGCTTGCGCAATTGGCGGATGCAGGGCGGATTGCCGACCTGCGCCTGCCGGAGGTTGAGGTGTATGGTGCAGCAGCGGCTGACCTTGACGCAGACCATGCCGGCGACCGGGCGCTGGTGGCCTTGTTCGCGGCGGTTTGACGCCGCCTTGTCTTGACGCCGCGTTTTGGCGGAGCGCTGTCATGACGGCGTCACTTGCGAAGGGCTAGGGGTTTCGGCTTATATGCCGGATCAACTTCAGGACGCAAAATGCAGGACGACCCACAGACCGCCACCCTTTGCCCGCCGTCGCGGCCGCATCAAAGCTTTACCGACGCCGCCATGGCGGTTGATCTGCTTGAGGAACTTTACACCGAAGCGACGGCATTCCTGGCCGAGCAGTTTTCGCAGACCATCGCCAAAGGCAATCCGGGCCGCCGCATCCGCAGCTTCTACCCGGAAATCCGCCTGACCGTGACCAGCTTTGACAAGGTGGACTCGCGGCTGTCCTTTGGCCATGTCTCCAGCCCGGGAACCTATGCCACCACGGTGACAAGGCCGGACCTGTTCCGCAACTACCTGATCCAGCAGATCGAGCTTCTGGTGCAGAACCATGGGGTTTCGGTGGACATCGGCCCATCGGACACGCCGATCCCGGTGCATTTCGCGGTTGCGGGCAGTGCTGGCCTTTCGGTGCCGCAGGAAGGGGTGATGAACTTCTCGCTGCGCGATGTGTTCGACGTGCCGGACCTCGCGACGACGAACGATGACATCGTGAATGGCATCATGACGCGCTATGCCGACGGATCGGCCCCGCTGGCCCCGTTCACGGCGCAGCGGGTGGATTATTCGCTGGCCCGGCTGTCGCATTACACCGCGACGGACCCGACGCATTTCCAGAACCACGTCCTGTTCACCAACTACCAGTTCTACGTTGATGAGTTCGAGGCCTATGCCCGCGCGGCCCTGTCGGACCCTGCCAGCGGCTACACCGCCTTTGTCGCCACCGGAAACCAGGAGATCACGACGCCGGACGGTGTGATCCTGCCGGTCACCAAGCTGCCGCAGATGCCGACCTATCACCTGAAGCGCGCGGATGGGCAGGGGATCACGCTGGTCAACATCGGCGTGGGGCCGTCCAACGCCAAGACGGCAACGGATCATATCGCCGTCCTTCGCCCACATGCCTGGCTGATGGTCGGGCACTGTGCCGGGCTGAGGAACTCGCAGTCCTTGGGCGATTTCGTGCTGGCCCATGCCTATCTGCGCGATGACCATGTGCTGGATGATGACCTGCCGGTCTGGGTGCCGATCCCGGCCTTGGCGGAAATCCAGATTGCGCTGGAGCGGGCAGTGGCCGATGTGACCCAGCTTGATGGCTATGAGCTGAAACGCATCATGCGGACGGGTACGGTTGCCACGATCGACAACCGGAACTGGGAGCTGCGCGACCATTCCGGCCCGGTGCGTCGCCTGTCACAGTCGCGCGCCGTGGCGCTGGATATGGAATCGGCCACGATTGCCGCCAACGGCTTCCGGTTCCGGGTGCCTTACGGGACGCTTCTCTGTGTTTCGGACAAGCCGCTGCATGGCGAGTTGAAGCTGCCGGGCATGGCATCGGACTTTTACAAGACCCAGGTCAGCCGCCATCTTCAGATCGGCATCCGCGCGATGGAACGGCTGCGCGCGACACCGATCGCCCGCCTTCACAGCCGCAAATTGCGCAGCTTTGAAGAGACAGCCTTCCTGTGACGGTGCGAAAAAGGCGTCAATTGCACCGCACGGCGCGTTCCGGGGTTGATTTTGGCACCGGAACCGTGTGTTTGGGCCGTGGCCTCGCTTTCGAGGGGACGCCCGCACCATAAGGGCCGCATTCTTGCCAAGAACAACATAGAGGATGAACAGATGTCCAAACCGATGACCAAGACCCAGCTGGTGGCCGCTGTTGCCGAAGCCATGGGCAGCGACAAGAAGACTGCCGGTGCTGCGCTTGACGCCATCGCCTCGGTCGTGGCGCGTGAAGTTGCCGATGGGGGCTCTGTCGCCCTTCCTGGCCTGGGCAAAGTTGCTTGCAAGGCGCGGCCCGAGCGTCAGGTCCGCAACCCCGCAACGGGCGAGACGATGACCAAGGCTGCCGACAAGCAGGTGAAATTCGCCATCGCCAAGGCTCTCAAGGATGTGGTGAACGGCTAAGCCTTCCCGCAATCCGGGAACTGTGGAAGGGTCGCCCGTGGGGCGGCCCTTTTGCTTTGGCGGCCCAATTGCTTTGGAGGATCAGCCATGGCGCGTGTGACCGGGATCGGCGGCATCTTCTTCAGGGCGCGGGACCCTGCGGCGTTGAACGACTGGTACCGCACCCATCTGGGGCTGACCCAGCCGGACAGTGCGGTCTGGCGGCAGGAGGCCGGGCCGACGGTCTTTTCCGCCTTTGCCGCCAGCTCCGACTATTTCCCCCCGGACAAGCAGTGGATGCTGAACCTGCGGGTGGATGACCTGCCCGGCCTGATCGCCCGGTTGCAGGCCGCCGGCATCGCGGTTGAGACCCGGCCCGATTGGGATGGCGATGGCAGCCATGGCTGGTTTGCCCGTATTCATGATCCCGAAGGCACCCCGATCGAGCTTTGGCAACCGCCAGCGACTTGACCTTGTCGGTCTGGGAAGGCACCACGGCGTGATGGACCTGCGCGCGATCCTGATCGGTACTGTCTTTGCGGCGATGTGGTCATCGGCCTTCGCCACGGCGCGGGTGATTGTCGCCAGTGCCCCGCCCCTTGGGTCTTTGTCGCTGCGGTTCCTGATCTCGGGCCTTGTGGCGGTGCTGATCGCCCGTGCCTTGGGCCAAAGCTGGCGGCTGGCGCCAGCACAGGCCCGGGCGGTGATCCTGTTCGGCCTGTGCCAGAACGCGCTTTACCTTGGCTTGAACTTCGTCGCGATGCAGTGGGTCGAGGCGTCTCTGGCCGTAATCATTGCGGCCTCGATGCCGCTCATGGTTGCCGCGCTGGGCTGGCTGATCTGGCGCGAACGGATTGCACCCTTGGGGATCATGGGGCTGGTTGCAGGGCTGTCCGGCGTCGGGGTGATCATGGGGACAAGGCTGTCGGCGGGGGCCGATCCCTTGGGGATCGTGCTGTGCCTCCTTGGTGCCTTGGCGCTGGCCGTGGCCACGTTGACGGTGCGGGGGGCGTCGTCCGGCGGCAATCTTCTGATGGTCGTCGGCTTGCAGATGCTTGTGGGGTCGCTGGCGCTTGGGCTGGTCTCTGCCGCGACCGAGACGATTGCGGTCAACTGGTCCCCGGCGCTTGTTGCGGCTTTTGTCTATCAGATCTTTGTTCCCGGCCTTGCAGCCACGCTGTTGTGGTTCGCCCTCGTCGGCCGGATCGGTGCCACACGGGCGGCCACGTTCCACTTTCTGAACCCGTTCTTCGGCGTGGCCATCGCCGCCGTTCTGCTGGGCGAGGCTGTTGGTGCGCTGGATGCCCTTGGCGTCGCCATCACCATGGCCGGGATCCTTGGCGTGCAATTGTCCCGCCGCCCGGCCCAGCGTGAAACCCTGCCATGATGGGTGCTTCCCTCCCCTTGTGGGGGGGAGGGTGGGGCGCAGGTGGTCAAGCCACCCGACGCGCGGCCTCGGCCTTCAGGGCCCGCAGTCTGGCGGGGCGGGCCTTGCAACGGTCAACCCAGTCACGGATCAGGGGGTCATCGGGCGTCGCCTCGGGGAACCAGGCGAAGGGGGAATGCAGCAGGATATCCGCAGCGCTGAACTTATTGCCCAGAAGCCACGGCCCCTTTTCCAGCGCAGCGCGCAGGCGGGCGGCCATTTCCTCCGGGCCCCGGAAGGTGGCCGTCAGCCAAGGGTGCCTGATCCCCGCGGCCTGAAAGATCACTACCGGTTCGACCACGCCCTGATACCATGTCAGCCAGGCGACAAAGGCCCCCCAGTCCGGCGAGCCGATCTCGGGCGCAAGTCCGGCATCCGGAAACATCGTGGTCAGCGTCAGGATGATGGCCGCCCGTTCGGTGATCACAGTGCCATCCTGCACCAGAGCGGGCACCTTGCCTTCGGGGTGGGGGTTGTCCGGGTCCCGCCCGCCCGAACCGTCCATCCGGGGAATGGTGACCTCTTGCAGGGTGATCCAGTCGGCGATCCCCATCTCTTCGATCAGCGAAAGAATGGTGGACGACCGGCTTTCGGGGGAATGGTACAGGGTCAGCATCGAAATCTCCAATCAGTTGCGATGCGGTTGGTTTATGCCTAAGATCCTGCCAGAACCTGTCAGGATGCCATGGCCCGCGCCGACCGCCTTTTTCGCCTGTTAAGCGCCCTGCGGATGCTGCCGCAGCCGGTGACAGCCGCCCGCCTGGCGGAGGAGACCGGCGTGTCAGAACGCACGCTTTACCGCGATATCAACGCCTTGCGTGCGGGCGGTGCGCTGATTGATGGTGAGGCGGGGGTGGGCTACACCCTGACCGAAGACCCCGCCCTGCCACCGCAGATGTTCACCCGGCTGGAGGTGGAGGCATTGGTCCTTGGACTGGCTGAGGTTGGCATGGCCGGTGATCCCGCGCTGGCCAAGGCCGCGGCACAGGCGCAGGCCAAGATCATCGCCACCCTGCCCGACCGGGTGCAGCGCCACGCGATCCACGCCGTCAGCCGCACCTACCGCCATGAACGCCACGCCCCGCTTCCACCCCATATGCAACTGCTTCGCGAAGCCGCATGGGATGAACGCGCGCTGGACCTGACCTACCGCGACCTTGCCGGTCAGGTGACGGACCGGCGCATCTGGCCCCTTGGCGTGGTCTTTCTGGACCGTGAGGTGCAATGCCTCGCCTTTTGCTGCCTGCGTCAGGATTTTCGCCGCTTCAAGGTGGCGCAGATGGACGCCGTGCGCCTGACTGACGAAAGTTTCCGCCCCCGCCGCGTGCCGCTGCTCCGCGATTTCATCGGCCAACTGCGCGAGACGCGGCGCTGACGCGCGGTGGCGCGCGTGCTAACCTGTCACCATGCCCAGTCTCTGCCGCGATTGCCTGACCCTGACGGAAAGCACGCCGCCGCGCTGTCCGGTGTGCCGGTCACCGCGGATGGTGGCGCATCCGGAACTTACCCAGCTTTCCATCGCCCACATGGACTGCGACGCCTTCTACGCGAGCGTGGAAAAGCGTGACAACCCGGCGATTCGCGACCAGCCGGTGATTGTGGGGGGCGGCACGCGCGGCGTTGTGTCGACCTGCTGCTATATCGCCCGCATCCACGGGGTGCGCTCCGCGATGCCGATGTTTCAGGCGCTGAAGCTCTGCCCGCAGGCCGTGGTGGTCAAGCCCCGCTTTGCCGCCTACACCGAAGCCAGCCGCGCCATCCGCGCGATGATGGAGGACCTGACCCCCGCCATCGAACCCCTGTCCCTGGATGAGGCGTTCCTTGACCTTACCGGCACCGCCCGCCTGCACGGGGCATCCCCCGCCGTTCTGCTGGCAAGGCTGACCAAGCGGATGGAGGACGAGTTGGGCCTGACCGGGTCCATCGGCCTTTCGCACAACAAGTTTCTGGCGAAGATCGCGTCCGATCTGGACAAACCGCGCGGCTTTTCGGTGATTGGCAAGGCGGAGACCGAGGCGTTCCTGAAACCGAAACCCGTCCGCATCATCTGGGGCGTCGGGCAAGCCACCCAGACAGCGCTGGAGGCGGCGGGCATCCGCATCATCGCCGACCTCTTGCGTTGGGACCGCGCCGACCTTGGCGCGCGGTTCGGTAGCATGGGCGACCGACTTTGGCATCTGGCGCGCGGGCTGGATACCCGCCGCATCACCCGCGACGAGAAACTGAAGTCGATCTCGAAGGAAACCACCTTTGGCGAGGATACGTCGGACCCAGACCTGCTGGACGGCCACATCTGGCGTTTGTCCGAACAGGTGGCCGACCGCGCCAAGGCCAAGGGTCTGGCCGGTCGCACGGTGACGCTGAAACTCAAACGCGGCGATTTCCAGCTGGTCAGCCGCCGCCACGCGCTGACCGACCCCACCCAGCTGACCGACCGCATCTACCGCGCGGCGAAGGATCTGTACGACCACGCCGGGACGAAAGGGCCCTTCCGGCTGATCGGTGTCGGCATCTCGGACCTTGCACCCGAAGCACAAGCCGACCTGTCCGAGGATTTGCTGGACCCCGAAGCCCGCCGCCGCGCCGCAGCCGAACGGGCAACCGACGCGATTCGCGCGAAGTTCGGGACAGACGCGATCATCAAGGGCCGTGCTCTGCGCTGAAGGACGCCTCTTCTGCTATCGCCTGCGGCCATCGCTACCCGGGCGATTCTGGCCGCCACCTTACTCCGCCGCCAATGCCGCCTCGGACGGACGCAGAAGGTCGGCAACGACGCCCCCCATCAGCTCGCGGAAGGCGGCAAAGCCCGGCAAAGGCTCGACCCGCGCCTCATCCATGTAGAGCGACCGGTCAATCTCCACCTGCACGACATGCACTCCGCGGGACGGGCGACCGTAGGCCTGCGCCACATAGGCCCCCGCGAAAGGCGCGTTGCGCACCACCCGCAGACCCGCCGCGGCAAACGCGGCTTCGACCCGGTCCATCACCTCACGCCCGGCAGCCACGCCGTAGCGGTCGCCCAGCACCACCTCGGGCCGGGGTTGGCCGGGGCGGGTATGCGCCTCGATCGCCTCATGCGGCATCGAATGGCAGTCGATCAGCACCGCCGACCCGAAATCCGCCTGCGCCTCTGCGATCAAGGCGGCAAGCGCCTGATGATAGGGGTGCCAGAATCGGGTGATCCGCGCCTCGGCCTCGGCCAGCGTCAGCTTGCCGCGATAGATTGCCCTGCCGCCAGCCACCACCCGGGGAATCACCCCCAGACCGGAACTGATGCGCGGATTGTGCGGCACGCGCTGGATGCCCTCGATCACGCCGGGGTCAAGCTCATCCGCCGCGCGGTTCAGGTCCAGAAACGCCCGTGGCGCCCGCGCCGTCAGAAGCGGTGCCCCCATGTCCGGCGCCATATCGAACAGCCGGTCCACAAAGGCATCTTCGGACGACCGGATCGCCTTGCGGTCCAGAACCACCTGCGCCAGAAACTCCGCCCCATAGTCGCGCCCGGAATGCGGCGAGGCAAAGATCACGGGCCCCACCTGCTCTGCGGGGCGGAACAACCTGTAGGCCTCGGACGTTGTTTGCCGCACGCGCACCTCCTGCACTTCCTCCGATATAGCCGCAGTTTCCTGAAAAGCCAAAACCCCTTGCAGGCCCGAAGACGACTCAGTATAGCACCGCTCTGACCGACGCGGTTCCTCCCGCGTCCTTTTCGTTTCGTCGAATGGGGCAGGGTGGGGCGTATTGGCAAAGTGGGCGGTTAGCTCAGCGGTAGAGCACTACGTTGACATCGTAGTGGCCACTGGTTCGATCCCAGTACCGCCCACCATTCGCCGCCTCCCGTCCGGGGGGCATGGGTTTCAATCTGGCGCAGGTCCGCGCCGCGAAATGGGAGGGTCGACCATGAAAGTCGCCAACTCGCTCCGCTCGCTGAAGACGCGTCACCGCGATTGCCAGGTCGTGCGCCGTAAAGGCCGCGTCTATGTGATCAACAAGACGCAAAAACGCTACAAGGCCCGCCAGGGCTGAGACTGCGTTCAGCAGACCGGATCAACAGGCCGTCCAGGGGCAACCCGGGCGGCCTTTGTCATTCGTCTTGGCCCAGACGCGGTCGCGACTACAGTTGCTCTTTTCCAAATACTCCCAGGGGGTTTGGGGGCAGGATGCCCCCATCGACCCAGCCGGTTGCGCGCTTGCGCGCAGAGGCTGCGGGAAAAGACTTGCGGCGCATGCCGCTCAATTTCATAAACGCTGGTCCGCAACTCTCCGGTTTCCCGCCATGCACCCCAACCCCGCGTTCCGTCAGTCGCCCCGCGACCAGAACCTTGCCTTCGCCCGCGCCCGGGGCTTTGGCACCCTTGTTGTGAACGGACCGGAAGGTCCGCTGGCGGCACATGTGCCCTTCCTGCTGTCCGATGAATCCACGACGGCCGATCTGCACCTTGCGCGCTCCAATGCCATTGTCCGCGCCGGTCTGCCTGCACCGGCGGTTCTGGCCGTGTCCGGGCCTGACGCCTATGTCTCGCCCGACTGGTATGGCCCGCATGCCGAGGTGCCCGATCAGGTGCCGACATGGAACTACGTCGCCGTCCATTTGCGCGGCGTGCTGGAGCCTTTGCCCGAAGACGCCCTGCGTCCGCATGTCGACGCGCTTTCGGCGGAGCATGAAGGGCGAATCGCGGGCAAGGCTCCGTGGACCTCCGCGAAGATGACCGAAGGGGCGATGCCTCGGATGATGCGGATGATCCTGCCCTTCAGGCTGCGGATCACTGGCGTCGAGGGGACATGGAAGCTGAACCAGAACAAGCCCGCAGAGGTGCGCGAACGGGCGGCAGAAGCACTGGCCGGGGGGAATGAGGCTGCGCAGGCCATCGCCGCCCTGATGCGGGCACTGCCAAAGGCCTAGGCCCATCCTGCACGGCCTGCCTGCACGACGTGTCGGTTTCGGTTTACAGCGAACCGCACCCGCCCTAACCTGCAATTCCCGATTGAGGAGCGTCCGATGCCCCTTCCGCTTGCCCCGCTGTTGCCGCTTGCCTTGCGCCTTGGGGTCGTTGCTTCGGCAGGTTACGCCGTGACGCGAATGATCCGCGCCCGCACTCACCCCGGCCGCACCGACCAGCGGGTCGAAGATGCGCTTGACGATCTGGGAGAGGGTGTTTCGCTGCATCAGCCCGCGGATCGTGGCTCTGACGACATGATGCAAACCAATGCCTCGGGTCGGATGGTGCGCGTGATTCGCATCGGTGGGCGGACGTTCTCGGTGGATGCGGCGTTCATGGCCCGGTTCCGTATCGGCAAGGGTGAATGATGCGCCTTTACCATGCCGCCGCCTCGCCCTTTGTCCGCAAGGTCATGGTGCTGTTGCACGAAACCGGCGCTGTCGACCGGGTTACCCTCGTCCCCGCTGCTGGTAACCCGCTGAGCCCCGGCACCCTGCCGGTGGACCGCAACCCCCTTGGCAAGATCCCGGCGCTGGAGCGGGAGGATGGCCCCACCCTTTACGACAGCCGGGTGATCTGCCGCTATCTTGACGACATGCTTGGCGCCGGCCTTTACCCCCCGAAGCCCCGCCTGTGGGATACCCTGGTGCTGGAGGCGACGGCTGACGGCATCTCGGATGCGGCTGTGCTCATCCGGTACGAAGACCATGTTCGCCAGGCGGGCAGCCAGTCGCCGGAATGGGTTGAGGCGCAGTGGGCCAAGATCGACCGCGCGCTCAGCGCCATCGAAAGCCGCTGGACAAGCCATCTGGCCGGACCGCTGGACATGGGCCAGATCGCGCTTGGCGTGGCTTTGGGCTATCTCGACTTTCGGTTGGCCCAGCGTGACTGGCGTGGATCGCGGCCCGCGCTGGCGGCGTGGTGGGCCGATTTTGCCCAGCGGCCCGCGATGGTTGCGACGCAACCCGTCCAGGCCTGATCCGGCAGCCAGCCCGGCCAGCCGGACGCCAATCCCCACGGGCATTGCGACGATTTGGCCGCATTATCGGGGAATTTGATTGCCCTGCGCGCCTTTGTCCGCTGGACGAGTCCGCAAGGCCCCGCTAGATAGCGCGGCGGAGGGGCCGGTCCATGCGCGGCCCCGTCATGATATAGGGCTGGCTGTTGCCAGTCTGGTAGGGGAGAAAATCTCGTGTCGCACGCAGACGATCACGCAGGCACCGGCGAAGGCACTCGGCGGGATTTCCTGTACTATGCAACGGCAGGTGCCGGGGTGGTTGCCACGGGGGCCGCCGTCTGGCCGCTTGTCAACCAGATGAACCCTTCGGCGGATGTGCAGGCCCTCGCCTCGATCCGTGTCGACGTTTCGGCGGTTGAGGTTGGGACGCAACTGACCGTGAAATACCTGGGCAAGCCGGTGTTCATCCGCCGCCGCACCCCCGAAGAGATTGAGGCGGCGCGCGCCACCGATCTGGCCGACCTTCCCGACCCGCTGTCGGAAAACCCCAACAAGCCGGACACTGACGCCTCCGACATCAACCGCACGATGGACGAAGCAGGCGAATGGCTGGTGATGATCGGCGTCTGCACCCACCTCGGTTGCGTGCCCATCGGCGATGGCGCGGGTGAGTTTGGCGGCTGGTTCTGCCCCTGCCACGGGTCGCACTATGACAGCGCCGGCCGGATACGCAAAGGCCCCGCCCCCCGCAACCTGCCCGTGCCGGTAGCGGTGTTTGAAGACGAAACCACCATCAAGCTCGGGTAAGGAACAGCATCATGGCCGGAATTCCGCACGACCATTACGAACCCAAGACCGGTGGTGAAAAGTGGCTGTACAAGCGGCTGCCCATCGTCGGGCTTGCCTATGACACCCTGATGCTGCCGACCCCGAAGAACCTGAACTGGATGTGGATCTGGGGCATCGTCCTGACCTTCTGTCTGGCGCTGCAGATCATCACCGGGATCGTTCTGGTGATGCACTACACCCCGCATGTCGATTACGCCTTCGCGTCGGTCGAACACATCATGCGCAACGTGAATGGCGGTCACATGATCCGCTATCTGCACCAGAACGGTGCCTCGCTGTTCTTCCTTGCCGTCTACCTGCACATCTTCCGCGGTCTTTACTACGGCAGCTACAAAGCCCCGCGTGAGGTGACGTGGATCATCGGCATGCTGATCTATCTGGCGATGATGGCGACGGCCTTCATGGGCTACGTTCTGCCCTGGGGCCAGATGTCGTTCTGGGGCGCCACCGTGATCACCGGCCTTTTCGGCGCGATCCCCGGCATTGGCGAACCGATCCAGACCTGGCTTCTGGGCGGCCCGGCGGTGGACAACGCCACGCTGAACCGCTTCTTCAGCCTGCATTACCTGCTGCCCTTCGTGATCGCCGCACTGGTTGCGGTGCATATCTGGGCCTTCCACACCACCGGCAACAACAACCCCACGGGCGTTGAAGTCCGCCGCGGGTCGAAGGAAGAGGCCGAGCGTGACACGCTGCCCTTCTGGCCCTACTTCGTGATGAAAGACCTGTTCGCGCTGGCCGTGATCCTGACCGTGTTCTTTGCGGTCGTCGGCTTCATGCCGAACTTCCTTGGCCACCCGGACAACTACATTCAGGCCAACGCACTTTCCACGCCTGCGCACATCGTGCCGGAATGGTACTTCCTGCCGTTCTACGCAATCTTGCGGGCCTTCACGGCGGACGTCTGGGTTGTCATCGCGGCAGAATGGCTGAGCTTCGGCATCATCGACGCCAAGTTCTTCGGCGTGCTGGCGATGTTCGGGGCCATCGCGGTCATGGCGCTTGCGCCTTGGCTGGACACCTCCTCGGTTCGGTCGGGCCGGTATCGCCCGATGTTCAAGTGGTGGTTCGCCCTCCTCTGCGTCGACTTTGTCGTACTGATGTGGGTTGGCGCGATGCCTGCGGAAGAACCCTATGCCACGATCAGCCTGATCGCCTCGACCTACTGGTTTGCGTATTTCCTGATCATCCTGCCGCTTCTGGGCGTGATCGAGAAACCGCTGCCGCAGCCCGCGACGATCGAGCAAGACTTCAACGCCCACTACGGCCCCAAAGCCCACCCGGCCGAGTGAGAAGGAAACTGAAAATGTTCAGGAAAATCGCACTCACTGCCGTATCGGTGCTGGCTGTCTCGGTCGGCGGCGCCTTTGCCGCCGGTGGCGAAGGCCATGTCGAGGATATCGACTTTGCCCACGAAGGCCCCTTTGGCCGCTTTGACCAGTTCCAGCTGCAGCGCGGCCTTCAGGTCTATACCGAGGTTTGTTCGGCCTGCCACGGCATGAAGTTCGTGCCGCTCCGCACGCTGGCCGATGAAGGCGGGCCGATGCTGCCGGAAGATCAGGTCCGCGCCTATGCGGCCCAGTTTTCGGTGACTGACCGGGAAACCGGCGAAGACCGCGACCGCATCCCGACGGACCATTTCCCGATGTCCAGCCTTGAAAACGCCCCTGACCTCAGCCTGATGGCCAAGGCAAGGGCAGGCTTCCACGGCCCCTATGGCACCGGGATCAACCAGCTGACCAAGGGCATGGGCGGGCCGGAATACATCTACTCGATCCTCACCAGTTACACGGGTGAGGAAAAGGAAGAATTCGGCAGCTATTTCTACGAGAACACCGCCTTCCCGGGCGGCTGGATCGCAATGTCGCAGCCCTTGTACGATGACCAGGTCACCTATGCCGACGGCACCCCTGCAACGCTTTCGCAGATGTCCGAGGATGTGGCTTCGTTCCTGATGTGGGCCGCCGAGCCCAAGCTGATGGCGCGGCGTGAGGCGGGCTTTGTCAGCGTGGTCTTCCTGATCATCCTGTCAACGCTGCTCTATCTGACCAACAAGCGGCTCTGGTCCGGCGTCAAGGGTCGCAAGACCGCCTGATCCGGCCTGCCATGACGACAGAAAACCCCGCCCCTTGGGCGGGGTTTTTCATTTCCGGTTCTGGCGCGGTCCCAGATAGGCGGCCAAGGCGGGGGATGGGTCAGCGAAAAGCTGCGTGGTGTCTACGGGTGGATGTGCCACCCCATCTGCAACAAAGCAGGTCTGCCCACCAAGGGCGAGCGCGTCATCGGGGTCATGCGTGACCATCAGGACAATCGCGCCGGTTTCGCCAGCAACCTCGCGCACAAGGCCCAGCATCTCGGCCCGCAGGGCCGGGCCAAGGGCGGCGAAGGGTTCATCCAGCAACAGGATCGGCCTTGCCCGCAGCAATGCGCGGGCCAAGGCAGCCCGGCTGGCCTGCCCGCCGGACAGCTGCGCCGGGCGGCGTGGGCCAAGGCCCGCAAGCCCGGTGCGGGCAAGGGCGGCCTCGATCCGGGCATGGTCGGCGGGTGACAGCCGCAGGTCGGGGCGCACCCCAAGCCCAAGGTTCTGCGCGATGGTCAGATGCGGAAACAGGTTCTGGTCCTGAAACAGGATCGTCACGGGCCGGTCCCCCGGCGGAACCGTCGCCAGATCCTGACCCTGCCACAGGATACGCCCCTCAGCCGGGGTCAAAATCCCGGCGATGGCGGACAGAAGCGTGGATTTCCCTGCCCCGGACGGCCCGATCACTGCGATATGCTGACCGGCCCTTGCCGCCCAATCAGCGGTCAGGGTGAAATCGCCCATGCGAAGGGTCAGGTGGTCAAGCTGCAGCACGGCGGCCTCCGGCATCGCAGGCCCAGAACAGGGCGAAGGACAGGGTGACCAGAACCAGCGAGGCTGCAGAAGCGGCCTCCAACCGGTAGGCACCCGTCAGTTGCTGGACGACAAGGGGCAAGGTGGCTTGGCGTTCCCCGGCGAAAAGCGCGATGGCACCAAGGTCGCCCATCGAAAGGGCGGCGGCGATCCCGGCACCAAAGCCCAAGGGCCGCGCCAAACGCGGCAGGATCAGCCAGCGCAGGCGGGACCAGCCCCGAAGGCCAAGGCTGTCGGCCAGCCGGCCATATTCGGACCGCAGCGCCCGGGCCTGCGGCAAGAGGATGCGGTAAAGGAAGGGCAGCGTCAGCGCCGTGTTGACCAGTATCGTCACCGGCAGGGCAAGTGTCATCGGCGGGGTGAAGGGCTGGATCATCAGGAACAACCCGGTTCCAAGTACCAACCCCGATGTGGCCAGCGGCAGCGTGGCGGCAGATTCGAGCAGCGGGGAGGGCTGGCGCGCTGCGGCAAGCGCAAGGGCAAGTGCTGCTACACTGGTCAGCGCCGCCGACGTCAGCGCCACAAGGATGGACCGCATCGCGGCCGGCAGAACGGACGCGGGAAGATCAGCCAGATCCGGCAGCCCGCGCAGGGCCACTGCCAGCAACGGCAGGAACAGGAGCAGCGTGGCAGCGGTCAGCACAAGGCCATCGGCCCACCGTCGCCATCCGGCAGGGCCCGGAATTTGGGCCTGCCGGTCCTGCCCGGCACCGAACCCGGCAGGACGCATCAGCACCCACGCGGCAAGGGCGGCCAGTGCACAGATCACAACCTGCACCCCCGCCAGCCCCGCCGCGCGCGAAAGATCAAAGTCAAAGCGCACTGCCTGATAGATCGCCAACTCGATCGTGGTGGCAGCAGGCCCGCCGCCAAGCGTCAGGACCACGGCAAAGCTGGTCAGGCAGATCACGAGGATCACCAGTACAACCCCCGGAAGCACCTCACGCAGCATCGGGGCTTCCAGATGGCGCAGCGTCTGGGCGGGGCCGAAGCCAAGCGATTGGGCCAGACGGAACCGCTCGGCCGGGATGGCCAGCCAGCCTTGCAGGATCATCCTGACGGCCAGCGGCAGGTTCAGAAACACATGCGCCAGAACCACGCCCTGCAGCCCGAAGATCGACAGTGGCGGCAAGCCAAGCGCCGCAAGGCCACTGTTCAACAGCCCCGACCGGCCAAACACAGCCAGAAGGCCAAGCACCGCGACGACGGCAGGCAGCAGGAAGGGGGCCCCCATCAGCGTGACCAAGGCCCCGCGCCCAAAGAACCGCCGCCGCGCCAGCGCCCGGGCCACAGGGATCGCAAGAGCGGTCGAGACAAGCGCTGACAGCACCGCCTGCAGCACGGTAAACCGCACCGCCGCCCAGTCCGCCGGGCCAAGCGATACCCCCGCGCCCCGGACCGCCACCGCGACCAGGGGTGCGATCACCAGCGCCAGAAGGCATAGCGCAATGACAAGGGGCAGAGCGCGGGTCATGCCGTTTGCGCCCTGATCGGTAGATGCCGCCCACCCCCATCCCCTCCCCAAAAGGGGGAGGGGGCGCGCGATGCGGCAAAGGGCTGGTTGCGTTGCAAGGTCAGCGCGCCAGGGCTGCTTGCCATTCGGCCAAGGCAGCATCACGCGCGGCCTCCGCGTCGTCTGGTGACAGAAGGAGCGACTTTGCCGGGCGGAAGGTGTCAAACCCATCGGGCAACCCGGCCGCCGGGGTCACAGCCGGATACATCCAATTGGTCTGCGGGATCACCGACTGGAAGGCATCGGTCAGCATGAAGGCCAGAAACCTGTCCGCCAATTCCGGCTGGTCGCTTGCGGCCAGTTTTCCGGCCACTTCGATCTGCAGGTAATGCCCTTCGTCAAACAGCGCGGCGGCCTTGGTGTCATCGCTTTCCGCGATCAGGTGATAGGCCGGCGAGGTGGTGTAGGACAGCACCATATCCGCCTCACCCTCCAGAAACAGGCCATAGGCTTCGGACCAGCCGGGGGTGACCGTCACGATATTGTCGGCAAGGGCGGCCCAAACCTCGGCCGCGCGGTCACCGTGGGCGGCTTTCACCCACATCAGCAGGCCAAGGCCGGGCGTAGAGGAACGCGGGTCCTGGATCACGATCTTCAGGTCGGACGCGGCAAGGGCGTCAAAGGACGTGGGGGCTTCGGGCAGCTTGCTGCGGTCGTGGACAAAGGCGAACCAACCCCAGTCAAAGGGCAGAAACAGCGGGTCTGCAAAGTCCACCGGCAGGGTGGTCGTGGCTGTCTGACCATGCGGCGCAAACAGGCCGGTTGCAGCAGCGGCGGCGGTCAGGTTGGTATCAAGCCCAAGGACGACATCCGCCTCGGACGCGGACCCTTCCAGCTGGATGCGCGCCAGAAGCGCCGCGCCGTCACCTGCGGGCACAAAGCGCAGGTCACAGGCGCAGGTCGCCTCGAACGCGGTCTCAACTGCGGGGCCGGGGCCCCATTCAGAGGTGAAACTGTCATAGGTCAGGACAGTCAGGACGGGTGTTTCCGCCAGCGCCGGAATGGCAGTGACGACAAGGCCCGCAGCAAGGAGTTTGGTCTTCATATGTGGTCTCCATGATGCGACGGAATGGTCGGGGATGGAGAAGCCCATGCACCTTCCCTCCGCCGGTATGATCCGGTTCAGGTTCGACGGGTTCGCTTTCGCATCTCAGCCCGCAAGGGCACCCCGAGGTAACGCCAAGAATAGGCAAAGGCTCCGCAGGTGCAAGGGGCGCTGTTGCCGCGGCGTGCCGAAGGGGCTTTATCCCGCAAAGGCCATGGCTTAAGGGAAGACATCCCTGCGACATGAGCCTGACATGAGCCTGAACACCTTCGGCCACCTCTTCCGCGTCACCACCTGGGGTGAAAGCCATGGGCCGGCCATCGGCTGCACGGTGGATGGCTGCCTGCCGGGTGTCGCGCTGTCGGAGGCCGACATCCAGCCCTGGCTGGACCGACGCAAGCCCGGCCAGAACAAGTTCACCACCCAGCGGAAAGAACCGGATGAGGTGCGCATCCTCTCGGGCGTGTATGAGGGGCGGACGACCGGGACGCCCATTCAACTGATGATCGAAAACACCGACCAGCGGTCAAAGGACTATGGCGACATCGCGCAAAGCTTCCGCCCCGGTCATGCCGACATCACCTATCACCAGAAATACGGCCTGCGTGACCCGCGCGGCGGCGGCCGGTCATCGGCCCGCGAAACCGCCAGCCGGGTTGCCGCAGGCGGCGTGGCGCGGGCCGCCTTGGCGGCACTGGTGCCGGGGCTGAAGATCACCGGTTACATGGTGCAGATGGGCGTCAAGGGCATCGACCGCAGCCGCTTTGACGCGGAGGAGATCGAGCGGAACCCGTTCTGGGTTCCCGATCCTGTCGCCGCAGCCGAATGGGCGGAGTATCTGGACGACCTGCGCCTGTCGCACAACTCGGTCGGCGCGGTGATCGAGGTTATGGCGGAAGGCGTCCCCCCCGGCCTTGGCGCCCCAATCTATGGCAAGCTGGACAGCGACCTTGCTGCCGCGATGATGTCGATCAATGCGGTCAAGGGGGTCGAGATCGGCGAAGGCATGGCCGCCGCCGCGCTGACCGGCGTGGAAAATGCCGACGAGATCCGCATGGGGCCGAATGGGCCAGAGTATCTGTCGAACCACGCCGGCGGCATCCTTGGCGGCATCTCGACTGGCCAGCCAGTGGTGTGCCGCTTTGCGGTCAAGCCCACCTCCAGCATCCTGACGCCACGCCAGACCATCACCACCGACGGCGCCGAGGTGGACCTTGTGACCAAGGGCCGCCACGACCCCTGCGTTGGCATCCGCGCCGTGCCGGTGGGTGAGGCGATGATGGCCTGCGTCCTCCTCGACCACCTGCTGCTTGACCGGGGCCAGACCGGCGGGGTCCGGGGCCGGATCGGTCAATAGGCGGCGCGGGTCGCCTCGGTCGCCGTTGTACCGCTCAGGCTGCGAAATTCGGCCACCGCTGCGGCCGCCGCGGCTGACAGGAACCGCGTGTCCCCGCCGACGGTGACCATCCGATAGCCCCAGCCGATGGCGCGGTTGGCATAGTCCGCTGTCCCACAGTGCAGCGCGGCGATGATGCCATGCGCCTGACAGGCGGCGGCGATGCGTTGCAATGCGGCAACCATCTCCGGCTCGTCGCGGTCCAGCTTGGGGGCCAGCCGTCCCGCGCTGAGCGACAGGGTCAGGTCCGTCGGGCCGACATAGATGCCATCTAGCCCCGGAGTCGCGGCGATGGCGTCAAGGTTGGCAAATCCCTCCGCCGTCTCGACCATGGCAAAGGCCAGAAGCCGCGCATTCGCCGTCTCGGCGTAGCCCGCGCCATGGGCAAAGGCGGCCCGCGTCGGGCCAAAGCTGCGCGTGCCATGGGGCGGATAGCGCATGTAGCTGACCAGCGCCGCCGCCTCATCGCCCGTGTTGACCATGGGGCAGATGATCCCCTCCGCGCCTGCGTCCAGCGCCTTCATCACATGGGCCGGGTCCAGCCACGGCACCCGGGCCAGAAGCGTGGCCCCGCTGCCGCGCATCGCCTGCAGCATGGGCAACAGGTCGCTGTAGTCCAGCGCGCCGTGCTGCATGTCGACGGTGACAGAGTCGAACCCCTGCGCCGCCATGATTTCCGCCGTGAAGGCATTGCCGATGGAACACCAGGCATTCAGGCTTGGCTTGCCCGCGTCCCAGATCTTGCGCAGCTTGGTCATAACGTTCCCCCCGAAACCGACGTCTCATTGCGTGGCGGAAACCCTGCCGATATGCAAGGCAGACAACAATGGGGGGCGGGCACATGAACCGGATGGAGGGCAAGGTCTGCGTGGTCACCGGATCGACGCAAGGCCTTGGCGCGGCGATTGCCCGCAGGCTGGCGGCGGCAGGGGCGGCGGGCGTGGTGGTGACAGGCCGCAATGCCGCACGAGGGCAGGCGGTGATGGACAGCCTGCCCTGTCCGGCGGTCTTTGTGGCCGGCGATCTGGCACAGGTGGATGACTGCCGCCGGATCATCGCCACGGCTGACCAGCGCTTTGGCCGGATCGACGTGCTGGTGAACGCCGCGGCGATCACCGACCGGGGCACGATCCTGACGACCTCACCCGACCTTTTCGACGCGATGTTCGCCACCAACGTCCGCGCGCCGTTCTTCCTGATGCAAGAGGCGGTCCGCCTGATGATCCGCGATGGTATCGCGGGCGCGATCCTGAACATCGGGTCAACCTCTCGGCCATGGCCGGGCAGCCCTTCATCAGCGCCTATTGTGCGTCGAAAGGGGCGCTGGCCATGCTGACCGCGAACACTGCCTTTGCCGTGATGGGCAACCGCATCCGGGTGAACCAGCTGAACCCCGGCTGGATGTCCACCGATCAGGAGCGCGCCCTGCAACTATCGGAAACCGGCGATCCGGAGTGGGAGGCGAAGGCCAGCGCTCGCTTGCCCTTTGGCCGCCTGATCGACCCCGATGAGGTGGCCCGCGCGGTCAACTTCATCGTGTCGGATGATGCGGGGCTGATGACTGGGGCCGTCGTCAATCTGGACCAAGGGGTTTGGGGGGCCTTTCCCGCAGGCCCACCCGTGCCCACCGGCCCGATGACGCTTTAGCGCAGCGCCGCCTCGATATTGCCGCCGTCCACGGTCATCACATGGCCCGTGGTCCGGTCGGCCCGCGCCAGCATCACGAACGCCTCGGCCACATGGCGGGCTTCGACCTCAAGCCGCAGCAGGTTGCCGGCCATATAGGTCGCCTCATCCACCCCCCGAGCGGTAGAGCGTGCGGCGATCATGTCGGCGGACAAAAGGCCAGACCGGATGCGGTCGGCGTTGATCCCGTTGACGCGGATACCCTCAGCCCCCAGTTCCAGCGCAAGCTGGCGCAGAAGGAAGAAGGTCGTGGCCTTGGGCAGACCATAGGCGCCAAAGCCCTTGCCCGGGTTCACCGCCTGTTTCGAGACGTTGAAAAGGATCTGCCCCGGTTCCGCCCCCCTGACCCCCCGCCCCCCGGCCTGCGCCCGGAACACCGCGATGGCGGCTTGGGAAAACGCCAGATGGGCGAAGAAGTTCAGCTCGAAACTGTCGCGCAGGGTCTTGTCGCCCAGCGTGGCAATGTCGCCCGTCACCGCAGCACCCGCATTGGACAGAAGGATGTCGATCCCGCCAAACCGCGTGGTACAGGCATCCAACGCCGCTGCCGCCGCGCCCGGCTGGGTGATGTCACAGCCAAAGCCGCCATGGTCGCGGCCCAAGGCTGCGGTGGCCTTGTCCAGCGCCTCACCCGGGCGGTCCACCAGAAACACCGTCGCCCCCTGCGCCGCGAAGGCGCGGGCCGAGGCCATGCCGATTGCTCCCGCACCCCCGGTCACCAGCACCACGCGCCCCTGCAACGGAGGGGCCTTGCCGCTGCCCAGCTTGGCCTGCTCCAGCGACCAGTATTCCATGTCGAAAAGGTCGCTTTGACCGATGGGGTAAAACCCCCCCCCCGCCTCGCCATCCGCGCGCACACGGGCCGATTGCAGCCCAATGTCGGCGGCAATCCGGGCGGCGGCGGCGGTGGCACCCACCCCCACGATCCCCGCGCCTTCCAGCCAGACAAGGCCGGGCATGGGGGCCAGCATGGTTTTCTTCTCTGCCGCCAATGGCGCATGGGCGTCGAAATAGGCGCGGTAGCGGGCAGCAAACGCTTCCACCGCCGCGCGCATGCCGTCAGCCGTCTGTGCGGCGCGGCGCAGGACCAAAGGCTCTGCCTTGGTGCGGATCACATGGTCAGGCGTCGCTACGCCGCGCAGCGCCAGCGTCTCAAGATCGGGGCGAGCGCAAAAGGCCCGCGCCCCATCATCCGCCCGGAGGTCAAGGACCGGCAGCGCGGCGCTCTCCGGCAAGGCCAAAGCCAGCGCCCCCCGCAGCGATGCCAGCACTGGCGCAGTGCGGTCCGCAGGCAAAGCCGCCGCTGGCACCAAAGGCGCGGGGCGGCGGTCGGCCAACCACGCCTCTACCAGATTGGTATGCTCCACGATCCGGTCATAGCTGGCCTTCGCATCCGGCCCCCAGGCGAAGTGGCCGTGGTTGACCAGAAGCAGCCCCTCTGCCGCCGGGTTCCGCTCAAACGCCTCCGCCGCCGCCTTGGCCAGCGCAAAGCCCGGCATCACATAGGGCACCAGCGTCAGCCTGTCGCCGAACAACTCCCTCGTGGCCGCCGCCACCTCGGGCAGGTTGGCCAGCACCAGAAACGCCGTCGCATGGGTGTGGTCCACATATTTGTGCGGGATCCACGCATGCAGCAGCGTTTCGACCGAGGGGTTCGGCGCGCTTGGGTCCAACAGGTTCAGCCGCTGGACATTCACCATCGCCTCATCCGACAGCGCCGAAAGCCCCCGCAGCCGCATCAGCGGCTCCATCCGCACGGCGGGCAGACCCTTGGCCTCGATCACCTCAAGGTCCCAGCCCGATCCCTTGATGTGCAGCACGTCCACCGCATCGCCGAACACGTCCAAAGCCGTGGATTTCAGCGAGGTATTGCCCCCGCCATGCATCACCAGATCCGGGTCCCGCCCAATCAGCCGCGACGTCAGCACCCGCAGCGCCAGTTCCCGCGCCAGGGGGTCCGGCCCCGCCGCGTCCTGCATCGCCTTGGCCTCAGCATCCGTCCAGAGATTGGCGATCATCGGGGTCTCCTGCTATGTCTGGTCATGACACGCGCCACGCTTGGCTTTTCTACTTTTGTCAATTAGCCTTGTCAAAGGTCAAGCGCAGTTCTGTAACTGGGGTCCGACATGAACGGTATGACGCGGCGCCGTAATCTGGCGCAGGTGAGCGGTGAGAACGCGGTCATTCAGGTCGCCTGGATGTACTATCAGGATGGTCGCAACCAGCAGGACATCGCCGAGGCGCTGGGCATTTCCCGCGCAACCGTCGTCAACTACCTGCAAGAGGCGCGGGAAAAGGGGCTGATCCGCATCACCCTCGCCGCCCCCGCCTTCACCACCCACCGCCTTGCGCTGGAACTGTCCGACCGTTTCGGCCTGCGCGGCGCCTATGTCATCCCGGATGAGGGGACGACGACCGAGGAAGCCTTCCAACGGATCGTGCGCGGGGCGGCCAACTGGCTGTTGGACCTGATCGAACCGGGTGACCGGCTTGGCGTGGCCTGGGGCCGGACCGTCTATGAACTGGCCGAAATCGTTGAAGCGCGGCCGATTGAAGATTTGACCGTCCTGCAACTGGTCGGCTCCATGGCCACCCCCTACGGCTTTACGGCCGAGGCGTGCTCCACCCGCCTTGCGCAGCGCCTTGGCGCGCGCTGTCTGAACTTGCACGCGCCTGCGATCCTCAGCCGCGCGGCCTTGGCAGCGGAATTGCGGGAAGAACCGATCCTGCGCACCCAGCTTGACCAATTGGAGACGGTCAACAAACTCCTGTTCTCGGTCGGCACGGCCACGGCGGACAGCCATATCGTCCTCAGCGGCCTTGCCACGCGGGAGGATCTGGATTGGAACGTCGCCCAAGGCGCGGTCGGCGTGATTTGCGGGCGTTTCGTCGACAAGGACGGCCAGCAGCTTCCCGGCCCAATGGAAGAGCGGATGATCGGCATCCCGCTGCCACGCCTTGTGGGGCTGGAGATGGGGATTCTGGTCACCCCCGGCCTCGACAAGGTGGAGGCGACGCGCGCCGCGATCCGAGGCGGTTACGTCACCCACTTGGTCACAGGCAGCACGGTGGCCGAGGCGCTTTTGGCCACCTGACGCGGTCATCCCGCTACTGCGGCCTTCAGGTCCGGAAACATCGCCGCCATTCCAGCTTCCGTCGCCGGGCAAAGCCCGCGTTCCGTCAAAAGCCCCGTCACCAACTCGGCAGGCGTCACGTCAAAGGCCGGGTTCCGCGCGCTGGTGCCATCGGGGGAAATCTGCACGCTTTCAATCCGCCCATCCTTCGTGCGGCCCTGAACCAGCGTCACCTCCGCCCCGTTCCGCTCCTCAATCGGAATCTCGCGCACCCCGTCATGCACCCGCCAGTCAATGGTGGGCGAGGGCAGCGCCACATAGAACGGCACGCCATTCGCGCGTGCCGCCAGCGCCTTGAGGTAGGTGCCGATCTTGTTGCACACATCGCCCCGCGCGGTGGTGCGGTCAGTGCCGACGATGACCATGTCCACTTCGCCATGCTGCATCAGATGCCCACCGGCGTTGTCGACGATCAGGTCGTGGTTGATGCCGTGGCTGTTTAGCTCCCACGCGGTCAATTGTGCGCCTTGATTGCGGGGGCGGGTTTCATCAACAAAGACATGCACCGGGATGCCCGCCGCATCGGCGTGGTAGATTGGGCTGGTCGCGGTGCCCCAGTCCACGGTGGCAAGCCAGCCTGCGTTGCAATGGGTCAGGATGTTGACCGGCTTGCCAGGTTTGCGGGCGGCAATCGCCTTGATGATCTCCAGCCCATGCAGACCGATCTGGCGGTTGATCTCCACATCCTCATCGCAAATCTCTGCCGCACGCCTCGCCGCCGCCGCAGCCCGCATGGCCGGGGGCAGGGGGGCCAGCACCCGCCGCATCTCATCTAAAGCCCAGCGCAGGTTGATCGCGGTGGGGCGGGTGTCGTGCAAGACCTCCCACGTCTCGGCCAGTGAGGCGTCAGAGGGGTCCTGCGCCATCTGCACCGCCATGCCCCAGGCCGCCGTCGCCCCGATCAGGGGCGCGCCGCGCACCCACATGTCGCGGATCGCGGTTGCAAACTCCGCCCGGCTCCGCAGCGGCACCACGCGAAACTCATGCGGCAACCAGCGCTGGTCGATCACCTGCACCACGCCGTCGGCATCCTGCCAGATGGTGCGGAAGGGGGTTCCGTCGATCTTCACAGGTGATCCTCCGTATTCATCCGCCGCGCCATCGCGGTCAGCGCCGTGATCCCCGGCATCGAGGCCGCCCCGACCATCAACTGCCGCCCCATCGCCAGCGCCCGCGCCTCGCACGCCGCGCGGCGACCTTCGTCCGCAATCCGCTCAAAATCGGCGTTGTGGGCGAGGCCAAGGATACGCCGGTGCATCTCCACCCCGCAGAAGCCCACGGTATCGACCCAGATCCGCCCGATCACATCCGACAGCGCCTGCTCGGACGCCAGCGCATGCCCCTGATCCTCAAAAAGGCTCGCCTGATAAAGGATGCCCCGCCGCTCCGTCCGCCAGAGGTGCGAGAATTCGGCGACAAACGTCTCCCAGATCCCCTCCACCACCGCCAAAAGCCAGTCCTGCTGGCCCGACCGGTCGCCGGCGCGCGCCTCATGCCCCGGCTGGGACAGATGCGCCATCAGGAAATTGGCGATCAGCATGCCCACGTCAAACCCGATAGGGCCATAGGTGGCAAATTCGGGGTCAATCACCTTGGTTTCGGTATCCGTCACCATGATCGACCCGGTGTGCAGATCACCATGCAGCATAGTCTCCGCCCGACTGGTGAAGGCCATCTTCAGATGCTGCGCCGCGACCTTCAGCGACAGGTCCGACCGCAAACGGGCCACGATCCCGTCCAGCCCCGGGGTGTGCCGGTTCATCGGCGCGTCGAAATAGGGGTCGGAGAACACGAGGTTCTCGGTAATGTCGCACAGCGCCACGTTGCCCGCGAACATCGCGAGGTCCGCCTTCCGCGCCGCCGCCGTCATCGAAAGGTCCGACCCCCGGAACAACGTGCGCGCGCAGAACTGGCCCATGCGTTCCGCCAACCCCTCAACCCGCCGCCCCTCAACCAGTGCATGGCGCAGGATCACATGGGGCGTCAGATACTCCATCACCACAATCGCCTGCACCTCATCGAAGTGCCAGACGGAAGGGACAGACCCCGGATCGCGCGCCTCTTGCCGGATCAGGGCGTTGTATTCAAAGAACGACCGGCTGAGCGGCAAGGGCCAGCTTTCCCCCACCAGCCGCACATAAGGCAGCGCCTGCTTTACCACCGCCGACCCCGCGTCGCCGGTGACGATGAACACCAGATTCAGGTTGCCATCCCCCACCTCGCGCACCTGCCAGCTGGCCTGCGGACCCACCCGGTCCCGCAGAACCTCAAGCCCCCCCAGCCGGTCTGGCAGCGTTGCCGGTGACAGCGCGACATAGCCTTGCGCGGTCATCTGATCCTCCCTGATCGCCGTCCCTTGGGCCAAGGATTTCCAAAAATCCGGCATATGTCAAATCATATTGACAAATGATAATCGGTCGATAGCGTAAGGCCTTGGGAGCGAGGACCAATGACACGCCAGGCCATCACCATCCGTGGGCTGACTAAGGCCTTTGGCCGCAACGCGGTGCTGCGCGGCGTTGATCTGGACTTGCCCGCCGGGCAAGTGACCGTGCTGATGGGCGCCAACGGCGCGGGGAAATCCACGCTGGTCAAGGTCCTGTGCGGCGTCCACCGCGCCGATGCCGGGCAGGTGCTCTTGGACGACAAACCCTTCGCCCCCGAAGGCCCGGCGCAGGCGCTGCGGTCGGGCGTGGTGACGGTTCACCAGAACATCAATGACGGCGTGGTGCCGGGGCTTGATGTCGCCTCGAACCTCCTGCTCGATTCCCTGGCGGAAGGTGGCAGCCTGTTCCTGAACGCCCGCCGCATGCGCGCAGACGCCCGCCGCATCGCCGCCGCCGTAGGGCTGGAGGTTGACGTCACCCGCCCCGTCGCCGGTCTGCCGCTGGCTGACCGCCAGCTAGTCGCCATCGCCCGCGCCATGGCCCACAAGCCGCGCCTGCTGATCCTGGATGAGCCCACCTCCTCCCTCTCCATCGCCGAGGCGCAGCGCCTGTTCACCCTGATCGACCGTCTGCGCGCCGATGGGGTGGCGATCCTCTACATCTCGCACCGCATGTCCGACATTCGCCGTCTGGCGGACCGGATCATCTCCATGCGCGATGGTCAGGTGTCGGGCGTCTTTGACAGCGCCCCGCTGGATTACTCGGCCGCCGTCCGCGCCATGCTCGGGCATGAGATTACCGAGGTGGATATCACCATCCCGCCCCCCGGCGCGGTCATGCTGCAAGCCACCGGCCTGCAGTTGAAACCCGAAGCCCGGCCCTTCGACCTTGCCCTCCGCGCAAACGAAGTCGTAGCGATCACCGGCCTTGTCGGCTCCGGCAAATCCGCGCTTGCCTCGGTCCTCTTCGGGCTGGAGGCACCCGTTGCTGGCAGCCTAACCTTGAACGGCACCCCCTACCGCCCCGCCAACCCCGCGCAGGCGGTTGCGGCGGGCGTTTTCCTCGCCGCGAAAGACCGGCTCATTAACGCCGTGATCCCAGCCTTTGACATCCAGTCCAACCTCAGCCTGCCCTTCACCGCCAACCACTCCGGCCCCCTCGGCCTGATCCGCCGCGGCGCCGAACGCGCCGCTGCCACACGCAGCATCGAAGCGATGGGCGTCGTCTGCCAAGGCCCGCGCGACGGCATCCTGACGCTGTCCGGCGGCAACCAGCAAAAGGTCGTCGTCGGCCGCTGGATGGCCGAAGCCAGCCGCCTTCTGATCCTTGATGAGCCCTTCCAAGGCGTCGACATTCAGGCCCGCCGCGACATCGGCCGCCGCATCCGTGACAGCGCCGCCAACCGCGCAACCCTTGTCCTCTGCGCCGAGATTGATGAGGCGCTGGAAGTTGCCGACCGCATTCTGGTGATGAGCGAACACACCCTTGTCGGCGATCACCGCAATGAGGCCATCGACCTTGGCCGCCTGATGGCGCAGGTCGCAGGCTCCCTCGACGACAGAATGGACGTGCCGGCATGAAGACCTTTTCGCCCACCGAATTTGCCATCCGCTACGGCTTCCTTCTGCTGATGGCCGGGCTGATTCTGGTGTTTTCCGTCCTGAAACCCGCCTTCATGTCCCCGCAAAGCGCGGTCTTCATCCTGCAATCGGTGGCGATCACCGGCATCCTTGCGCTGGGCGTCACCGCCACGCTGGTGGTGGACGGGTTTGATCTGTCCATCGGCGCGGTCGCGACCTCGGCCATGATGCTGTCGGCCTACGTCATGGTCATCTGGGAAATGGGGGCCGTCGCCGCCGTCCTGTTCTGCCTGGCGATGGGCGCGGTTGTGGGGCTGATCAACGGGCTTTTGATCGTCAAGATGAAGGTGCCTGACCTTTTGGCTACGCTGGGGATGATGTTCCTGCTGGTCGGGCTCCAGCGCATTCCAACCCAAGGCAACTCCATCTCCACCGGCATGGTGCTGACCGATGGCACCAACGCCACAGGCGGCTTTTCCGAAGGCTTCCTGATGCTGGGCCGCCACCGGATTGATTTCATCCTGCCCGATCTTGTGCCCCTGTCCGTGGTGTTCCTGATCGCCATCGCCGTGCTGGTCTGGGGCTTTTTGGAACTGACCCGGCATGGCCGCGTGATGTATGCCATCGGCTCCAATGCCCAGGCCGCGCGGTTGGCGGGGATCAACGTCGCGGGCTATCGGATCCTGGCTTACATGATCTCGGGTGTCCTCGCCTCGGTTGGGGGGATCCTGCTGTCCGCCCGGTTGGGACGGGGTGACATCGCTTCGGGCAACAACCTGCTGCTGGACGCAGTCGCGGCCGCGCTGATCGGCTTTGCCGTCCTTGGCGCGGCCAAGCCCAACGCCTTTGGCACGGCCATCGGGGCGCTTTTCGTCGGCATCCTGTTGCAAGGCCTGACGATGCTGAACGCGCCTTACTACACGCAGGATTTCATCAAGGGGGCCGTCCTTGTTGTGGCCCTTGTCTTCACCTTCGCGCTCTCTGGCCGTGCAGGCCGGGGGCGTGGCTGAACGCCCCGGACAACCGCCCGCAGAAGCGGCAAATCCGGACCCATGACGACCTTGGAGAAAAGGGAGGAACCAATGATCTCCAGACGCACTTTCGCAGCCCTCGTGACCAGCGCGGCACTTGTGCCGACCCTCGGCCTCGCGCAGACCGCGCCCGCGCCGTTCGACAACCCGGGTGAGGTGAACATCGCCCTCGTCCGCTATCTTTCCACCGGTGACTTCTTTCAGGCCTACCTCTCTGGCGTGGAAAAGCAGTCCGCCGCCCTTGGCGTGAACCTGCAGGTCTTCGACAGCCGTCAGGACGCGGCGCTGCAGGCTGACATGGTGGACCAAGCCATCGCTTTGGGCGTGGACGGCATCATCATCCAGCACGGCCTGACCGAATCGATGAAGGAAGCCGCTCAGCGTGCGGTAGATGCGGGGATCAAGGTCGTGGCCTTCGACGTGAACGTCGAAAACGCAGCCATCCCGCAGGTCGAACAGTCCGACGCCGCCTTGGCGCAACTGGCGCTGGATCAGGCGATTGCCGACCATGGAACGGAATGGGTTGCAGGCTTCGTGCATGTGGCAGGCATCGCGCCCCTCGACCGCCGCGCCGCAGTCTGGGATGCGGTGAAGGCCGCCAACCCCGGCATCAACGAAGTCGCCATGTTCGGCACGCTGGACAACCCGATTGCCAACTCCGTCGCCAATCAGGCGCGGTCGGTGCTATCGGCCAACCCGAACATTCAGGTGATGTTCGCCCCCTATGATGAATTCGCCAAGGGTGTGAAGATCGCCGTGGATGAAGCGGGGATGTCCGGCCAAGTCTCGATCTACTCCGCCGACGTGTCCACCGCCGACATCCAGCTGATGCGTGAGGCGGGGTCGTCCTGGAAAGCCACCGCCGCCACCAACCCCGCCGTGGTGGGTGAGGTGTCGGTGCGCGCGCTGGCCTTGCTGCTGGCCGGGGAAGACCCCGGCGCTTCGGTGATCGTCCCGCCGACGCTCATTACCCAAGCCATGCTGAATGATCTGAACATCACCAACATGGAAGAACTGGGCGCGAAGCTGCCCGCCTTCGCCCATGCCGATGTGGCAATGGCCCCGTGGATGACGCTGCCACCACGCTGACCCCGTTTGGTGGGCCGCCAACCAGCGGCCCACCGCACCACCAGACAGGAGAGGACCCTTGCGCAACGAAAAATCCACCGAAGCCATCGCGCATGCCATCCGCTCTCGCGTCTTCGAACACACGATCCGCAACAATGGCGGCTACCTGTCGCAAGCCTGCTCCGCCGCCGAACAGCTGGCGTTTCTCTATAACGAAGGGCTGAACCTTGGCCCTTCGACCATGCCGATGATCCCGCCACCCTTTTCCGGCGTGCCCTCGGCTGGGAACCCCGACTACGTCACCGGCGCGGGCTACAACGGCCCCTTCGACGCCGTGCATGACCGCCTGTTCATCGCCCCCGCCCACTACGCCCTCGTCGCCTACGCCTGCCTGATCGAAACCGGACGAATGGCGCCCGAAGGGTTGGAGATGTTCAACAAGGACGGCACCTCGGTTGAGATGATCGGCGCCGAACACTCCCCGGGGATGGAGGTGCATAACGGCACCCTCGGCATCGGCTTTTCAACCGCAGCCGGTTTGGCGTGGGGCCGCAAACGCCTTGGCCACACCGGCCGCGTCTGCGTGTTCATGTCCGATGGTGAGGTGCAAGAGGGCCAGACGTGGGAAGCGGTTCAGGCCGCCGCCCACCACGGAATCGACAACCTCTGGGCCATCATGGACGTCAACCGCCAGCAATGCGACGGCGCGATGGACGATGTGATGACCGTGGGCGACATCGCCACCAAACTGCGCGATTTCGGCGCAGTGGTGGCTGAGGTTGACGCCCATGACCTACCCGCGATGCGCGCCGCCGCCGCCACTCCGCACTCCGGCCGCCCGCTGATCGTGCTGGCCCATTCCCGCCCCACCCAAGGCATGGAAAGCCTGATGAGCCGCTTTCCCCGCCTCCACTACGTCCGCTTCAAGTCGGATGAGGAACGCGCCCGCATGAACCAAGAGATTGCCGCCGAACTGGGCATCCCCCCGGTAAAGCTGGAGGCCCACTGATGGAAATGGTCAACCGCCCCTACGCCTCGGCCTTCGAAGCCTACGCCACCCAGCACCCCGAGGTGCTGTGCCTGTCCGCCGACCTCACCTCGTCCTGCGAAATCGACGGGTTCCGCGACCGCCACCCCGATCAGTTCCTGTCCCTCGGCATGGCCGAACAGAACATGCTCTCCTTCGCGGGCGGCCTTGGCCTTGCCGGGTTCCGCCCCTTCCTCCACTCCTTCGGCGTCTTCCTTTACCGCCGCCCCTATGACCAGCTGATGGCAAGCATCGCCTACCCCCGCCGCCGCGTCCGCCTTATGGGGTTTCTGCCCGGCGTCACCACCCCCGGCGGCATGACTCATCAGGCGATCGAAGATATCTCGGTGATGCGCACCATCCCCAACATGACCGTGCTGGAAGCAGGCGACGCGACCGAGGTGGAATCCATCGTGGCCGAGGCTGACACCGTCGACGGCCCCGTCTACTGCCGCATCCTGCGCGGTGCCGTTCCCCGCCTGTTCGACACGCCCCTGAAGATCGGCCAGATGCGGGTGCTGTCGGAAGGCGACGACGTTCTTGTTGTCACCGCAGGCATCACCACCGAAGAGGCGATCCGCGCCCGGGGGGCCCTCTCCCGCGCGGGCGTCTCCGTCCGCCACCTGCACCTGAACACCCTGAAACCCTTCGACGCCGCCCAGATCGTGGCCCATGCCTCAAGCGTCCGCCACGGCGTCATCACCCTTGAAAACCACCTCGTCGCTGGGGGCATCGGCTCCATGGTGGCAGAGGCTTTGGCCGAAGCCGGCCTGCCCCGCCGCCTGATCCGCCTTGGCCTGCAAGACACCTACGCTCACGGCGGCTCACGCCCTTACCTGATGCGCCACTACGGGATGGACGCGCTGTCCCTTGTGCGCGCGGTGGAACGGCTGACCGGCCAGACCACCGGCATTGACGAAGCGGCGTTGGAGGGCGTGCGGATCGACGCCGTCCATTCGCTGGTCAAGGCCGAAGCCCTCTGATGCAGCGCTTCCGCGTCACCTACCGCCTGCGCGCTGCGTCCCTTGCCGAGGCCACCGCCCGCGCCGAAGGCATCGCGCTGGAGCAGACCGTGGAAATCCCCCGCGACGTGGTCCCGCCCGGCTACATCGCCGACGAAATCCTTGGCCGGGTCGAAGACCTGACCGAACTGACCGAAGGCCAATGGCAAGCCACCCTCAGCTACTCCCCCGACAGCGCGGGGGACGAACTGACCCAATTCCTAAATGTGGTCTTCGGCAACTCTTCCATCCAGCAGGGCATCCGCGTCACGGGGATTGACCCCGGTGAGACGATGGCCGCTCGCTTCACCGGCCCCCGCTTCGGTATCCCCGGCATCCGCGCGCTCTGTGGTCGGGCGACTGGTGGCCTGATCGCCCCTGTCCTGAAACCTATGGGCCTTCCACCAGAGGATTTCGCCAAACTCGCGGCAGGCTGCGTGCATGGCGGGGCTGACATCGTCAAGGAAGACCACGGCCTAGCCGGCCAACCCACCGCCCCCTTCCGCGCCCGTGTGACTGCGGTGGTCAAAGCCATGCGGCAGGCGAGGGAGGAGACCGGCCGCAAGACCCTTTACTTCGCCAACCTCTCCGGCCCCGCCGACCAGATCGAAGGCAACCTGCGCTTCCTTATAGACGCAGGCGCTGACGGAGTCCTCGTCATGCCCGGCCTTTTCGGCTTCGGCCTTGTCCAGCGCATCGCCGCTGACGCATCGCTGAACCTGCCAATCATGACCCACCCCTCCTTCCTTGGCCCCTATGTCCTTGCCCCCGACACCGGCATCGACCACGGCGTAATCTTCGGCACCTTGCAACGCCTTGCCGGGTCCGACATCTCGGTCTTTCCCAACGTCGGCGGCCGCTTCGGCTTTACCGCGACTGAGTGTCAACAAATCGCCCAAGCCTGCCGCACCCCCACCGGCCCCGGCCAGCCAATGTTCCCAAGCCCCGGCGGTGGGATGAGCGTGGTGCGCGCCGCCGAGATGCAGGCGATGTATGGGCAGGACGTCGTCTACCTCCTCGGCGGCAGCCTGCTGAAAGACCCGGAACGGATCGACGAGGCCGTCGCTGCCATGCGTGCCGCTTTGGACGCAACGGCCTGAACCCGCCGCCTGCGCGGGAACACTCTTGCGCCCTGTTATGTTATAACCTAGTTACACCCAACAACCGCTGACCCGAGTCGGGACAGCGGCTTTTGCCACCCGATGCAGGACCGCCATGCGCGATGGATTGACCCGGAATGAGACCGAAGTGCTTGCCCTTCTCCGGGCGGCAGACGGCCCCATGTCCGCCTACCAACTTCTCAGCCAGATGCAGCACGGGCCAGGCGCGGTCGCCCCGCCCACGGTCTACCGCGCGTTGAAGGGGCTGGAGGATGCGGGTCTGGTGCGCAAGATCGAAACCCTGCGCGCCTGGGCTGCGGTCAAGACCGATGCGTCGGGCGTTGTGGTGATCTGCGATGACTGCGGCACCGTCCGCACCGTCACCGCGCCAAGCCTGTTTGAAACACTGCACCAAAGCCTTGAGGCGGAGGGCTTCACCGAAGCCCGCCAGACGATCGAGGTGCATGGCAGCTGCAGCGATTGCACCGCGGGGCACCGACCATGAACCGCGACCTTCTCCTGTCAGGCATCTTTGGCCGCCTTGCGCTGGCCTTGGGCCTTTCGTCACTTCTCTGGTTTGGCCTCTGGCTGGTGGTGGGCTGACCATGGCACTGAAACTGCGTGACCTGACACTGGGCTATGACCGCCACCCTGCGGTGCACCACCTGAACCTTGACCTCCTCCCTGGCAGCCTGACGGCTGTCGTCGGCCCCAACGGTGCCGGAAAATCCACCCTGCTCAAGGGGTTGATCGGTGAGATTGCGCCCTTGGAAGGCCGGATTGACCGGACCGCCCGCCGCCTTGCCTATCTGCCGCAACTGTCCGAGGTGGACCGCAGCTTTCCCGTGTCCGTCGGGGCCTTTGTCGCCATGGGCCTGTGGCACAGCGCCGGGGCCTTTGGCCGTATCTCGGGTTCAGCTGCCGCCAAGGTGGCCGAAGCGCTTGCCGCCGTTGGCCTGACCGGCTTTGACCGCCGCCCGATCTCCGCCCTGTCCGGCGGCCAGATGCAGCGCGTCATGTTTGCGCGGCTTCTGCTCCAGGACGCCGACCTGATCCTGCTGGACGAACCCTTCACCGCGCTGGATACCCGCACGGCGGGGGAGCTTCTGCAGGTCGTCAAGCGCTGGCATGGCGAAGGCCGCACTGTCCTCGCCGTCCTGCATGACCTTGACGCCGTCCGCAGCCACTTCCCTGACACGCTGCTTTTGGCGCGGGAAAAGGTGGCCCACGGCCCGACCGCTCAGGTCCTGACCGCCGAAAACCTATTCCGCGCGCGGCAAAACTCGGAGGCCTTCGTCGAAGCTGCCCCCGTCTGCGACCGGGTTGAGCTTGGCGCGGCATGAGCTGGCTGATCGACCCCTTCGCCGACTTCGCCTTCATGCAGCGTGCCCTTCTCGGCTGCCTTGCCATTTCGCTGGGCGCGACCCCCGTGGGCGTCTTTCTGATGCTGCGCCGGATGAGCCTGACGGGCGATGCCATGGCCCACGCCATCCTGCCGGGGGCCGCCGTCGGCTATCTGGTCGCCGGGCTGAACCTTGGCGCCATGACCATCGGCGGCGTTGTCGCCGGGTTGGCAGTGGCGCTTTTGACCGGGGCAGTTGCCCGGGTGACAGCGCTGCGGGAAGACGCCTCGCTGGCCGCCTTTTATCTGATCTCACTGGCGCTGGGCGTGCTGCTGGTGTCGCTCAAAGGCTCCAACGTTGACCTGATGCATGTCCTGTTCGGCACCGTCCTTGCGCTGAATGATGCTGCGTTGATCCTGCTCTGTGCCATCACCACCGTCACCCTTGCCACCCTTGCCCTGATCTTCCGCCCGCTGGTGATGGAATGCGCCGACCCGCGTTTCCTCGCCTCGGTCAGCCGGTGGAGCGGGCCTGTCCATTTCATCTTCCTCGCCCTTGTGGTCCTGAACCTTGTTGCCGGGTTTCAGGCGCTGGGCACGCTGATGGCTGTCGGCATCATGATCCTGCCCGCCGCCACCGCCCGCTTCTGGGCCAACAGCATCAGCGGGATGCTGGTTGTCGCCGCCCTGTCGGCCAGTATCGCCTCGGTCATCGGGCTTCTGATGTCCTACCACGCCGGCCTGCCCTCGGGGCCTGCGATCATCCTCTCTGCCGGTTGCCTTTACCTTCTTTCGCTGGGCTTTGGCCCGGTTGGCAGCCTTTATACCCGCGCCTTCCCGCGCCCGCATCTTGACGCCTGAAAGGTCCAGACCATGCTGACACGCCGCCTCCTCCTCGCCTCGGCCGCCGCTGCCACCCTTGCCTTTGCCAGCCCCGCCTTGGCGCAAGACCGCCTCAAGGTTGTCGCCACCTTCTCCATCCTTGGGGATCTTGTCGCCCAGGTCGGTGGCGACCGGGTAGAGCTGGTAACCCTTGTCGGCCCGGATGGCGATGCGCATGTCTACCAGCCCTCGCCCGCCGATGCGCAGGGCGTGGCCGATGCTGCGGTGATCGTGGCCAATGGCCTTGGCTTCGAAGGCTGGATGGACCGTCTGGTCGAAGCCTCCGGCACCAGTGCCACCATCGTCACTGCGACTGACGGCATAACGCCGCTGGCCTTTGCCGAGGCGGCCATGGAAGAGGGCCACGACGATCATGAAGATCACGCGGCCCATGATGACCACGCCGATCACGATGACCACGCCCACGAAACCGCGGAAGCTGATGTCGAAGCTGATGCCGATGAAGATCACGACCACGCGCATGACCACGGCGCCGAAGACCCGCACGCCTGGCAAAGCGTGACCAACGTCGCGATCTATGTCGAAAACATCGCCAAGGGCCTGTCCGCCGCCGACCCGGAGGGCGCGCCCGTCTATCAAGCCAACGCGACCGCCTATCTGGAGCAGCTTGCCGCGCTGGATGCCGAGATCATCGCCGCCGTCGCCGCCCTGCCCGCAGACCGCCGTACCATCGTCACCTCGCACGACAGCTTTGGCTACTTCGCCGCCGCCTACGGCCTGACCTTCGTCTCGCCGCAGGGCGTGTCGACCGAGGCGGAGGCTTCGGCCCGCGACGTCGCCGCGCTTATCACCCAGATCCGTGAGATTGGCATCAATGCCGTCTTCGTCGAAAACATCGCCGATCCGCGCCTTCTGGACCAGATCGCCAACGAAACCGGTGCCAAGATCGGCGGCACCCTGTTCTCCGACGCCCTCTCGGGCCCGGAAGGCGAAGGGCCGACCTATCTGGCCATGATGCGCCACAACCTCAAGCAACTGACCGCAGCACTTGGGTCGTAACCGTAGGTCGGGGCCTGCCCCGACCGTCTCACCGCCTCAGATCGGCCGCCCGGTCAGCAGTTTTGGCAATTCCCCCGTCAGGCCCGCCGCCTGACGGATGAACCCACGCCGAAGGCCGGGCATCGCCCCCACGATCCCCATCCCCAGATCGCGGCCCAGCCGCAGGATCGGGTTGTCGGTCGAAAAGATCCGGTTCACCGTATCCATCCCCAGCGCCAGCGCCGTGGCATCGAACCGCCGCCAGCGCTGGTATTCCTCCAGCGCCACGGGCGACCCCGGCTCTTCGCCGCGCCGCCGGGCAAGGATCAGGACTTCGGCCAAGGCCGCCACATCCCGCAGGCCAAGGTTCAGGCCCTGCCCGGCAATCGGATGCACCCCATGCGCCGCGTCGCCCACCAGCGCCACGCGCGGGGCAACAAAGCGTTCCGCCAGCGACAGGCTGAGCGGATAGGTAAAGCGCGCCCCCGCCAAGGAAATCTCGCCCAGAAAGTCACCGAACCGGGGTCGCAGCGCCTCAAGATACTGGTCATCCGGCAGGGCCTGAATGGCGGCTGCCGTCTCGGCATCCTCGCTCCAGACGATGCTGGAATGGTGCCCGCCTTTCAGCGGCAGAATCGCCAATGGCCCCGAGGGCATGAAGAACTGCTGCGCCACGCCGCCATGGTCCCGCTCATGCGCAATCGCGGTGACCAGCGCGGTCTGGCCATAGCCCCAGCCCACACGCTTGATCCCGGCCCGGGAGGCAACGCCCGACCCGCGCCCGTCACAGCCGACCAGCAGCCCCGCCGTCAGCACCTTGCCACTGGCCAGCGTCACCGAAACCCCGGTTGGGGAGACCTCTTGCGCCACCACCGTCTCACCCGAAAGCAGCGTCACGCCGGGTGCATCCTGCATGGCCTGCAGGAAGGCCGCATACAGGAACCGGTCCTCCAGCAGATGCCCCATCGGGCCATCCTCGATCTCGGCATGGTCGAAATGCAGGAAGAAGGGTGCGGCCCCTTCACCGGCGCGGCCATCGCTTGCCTTGATCTCAAGGATCGGTTGCGCCTTGTCTGACACCGCCCCCCAGACGCCAATCGCCGTCAACAGGCGCGTTGATGCAATCGCCAGCGCATAGGCCCGCCCGTCGAACCCCGCCTCGGCCCGGTCCGGCGCAGGGCGGGTGTCGACCACCGTCACCCGGAACCCCCCTTGCGCCAGCGCCAAGGCCAGGGCCGGGCCGTTCAGCCCTCCGCCCGCAATCACGATATCGGTGTCCCATGTCATGCCCCAGACATACCTTGCGCTGGCGGATTGTCCATGCGTCCGCAAGCCGCTACCGTCACCACAAACGGGGGATAAACATGATCGGCACTTGGGCAAACATGACCGCCACCGAACTCGGGCGAGAGATCGGGACAGGGCGCATCCACCCCGTTGAACTGGCCGAGGCGTTTCTTGACGCCATCGACACCCACACGCACGCCCCGCGCATCTACGCCCGCACCACCGCCGACCGCGCGCGGGCCGAGGCGATGGCCGCCGCTGGCCGCGCCAAGGCGGGCCTTCGCAAGGGCCTGCTGGACGGGGTTCCGATCAGCTGGAAGGACCTGTTCGACACGGCAGGCGTGGCAACCGAGGCGGGTTCAGCGCTGCTTAAACACCGCACCCCCAGCCGTGACGCGGCTGTGCTGGAAACCGCGACGCTTCGGGGCCTTGTCTGCCTTGGCAAGACCCACATGTCGGAACTGGCCTTCTCCGGCCTTGGCCTGAACCCCGTCACCGCGACGCCGCCCTGCCTGAACGACGACCGCGCCGTGCCTGGGGGCTCGTCCTCCGGCGCTGCCGCCTCGGTCGCCTTTGGACTGGCGTCTGCTGCCATCGGGTCAGACTCTGGTGGCTCGGTCCGTATTCCTGCGGCGTGGAATGATCTTGTCGGCCTGAAAACCACTGCTGGCAGCCTGCCCCTCACCGGGGTCGTGCCGCTGTTCGAAGCCTTTGACACGATCGGCCCGCTGGCCCAGTCGGTTGAGGATTGCAATCACCTCCTCGCGGCCCTTCATGGCCGAATGCCAGTGGATCTGGCGGGATGCAGCCTTGCCGGCACCCGCCTTGCCATCCTTGAAAGCGTCGCTTTCGACGACATCCGCGACCGCCCGGCGCATGGGTTTGACGATGCCATCCAGCGCCTTGCCCGCGCCGGGGCGGCAATCCATCGCATTTCGGTGCCCGAAGTGGCCGAGTCGATTGCGCTTGCCGGCACAATCTGCACTGCCGAAGCCTATGGCACCTGGAAGGAAACCATTGAAAGCGCGCCGGAAAAGATGTTTCCGCGCATCCTTGACCGCTTCCGCTCGGGTGGGCAGATCAGCGCTGTCGACTATGTCGCCGGGTGGCGCCGTCTGCGCGACATCCGCGCGATCTGGGCTGACCGCACGGCCACATATGATGCGGTGCTGCTGCCCACGTCGCCCATCCTGCCGCCTGATGCCAACCGGCTGATGACCGACGATGCCTATTATGTGACGGAAAATCTGCTGGCGCTGCGAAACACCAGAATTGGCAACATGCTGGGCCTGTGCGCGCTGACCCTGCCCACGTCGCAACCGTCCTGCGGGATCAGCCTGATGGCCCCGCCGGATGCCGAGGCGCGCCTCCTTCGCCTTGGCGCCGCCGCCGAACGCGCACTCCGGTAGGTCGGGCTTCAGCCCGACTCGTTCCACCCTCTGCCAAAAAGCCACAGCCTTGCCCGCCAACCCCCTAACCCGGCTGGTTTTTCTGGACCTGTGCGCCGCACCCCGCTATCGTCCACCCAAATGGGGCAAATAGACCCCGACCTTGAGGCAGCAATGGCTTTTCCTGAGCGGTTTTCGAACCTGCCAGAATATGCGTTTCCGCGCCTGCGGAAACTTCTCGACGCGCACGCCCCCGGCGGCGATCCCATCGCCATGACCATCGGTGAGCCGCGCCACCCGATGCCCGATTTCGTCGGCCCGATCCTTGCGGCCAACCTTGCGGGTTTCGGCGTCTACCCGCCCAATGACGGCACGCCCGACCTTCTGGCGGCGATCGCCGGGTGGATTGCCCGCCGCTATGGCGTGACCGTGGCCGAAGACCGCCTGATGGTGCTGAACGGCACGCGAGAAGGGCTTTTCAACGCCGCCATCGCGCTGTGCCCCGAGATGAAGAACGGCAAGAAGCCCGTCATCCTGATGCCGAACCCGTTCTATCAGGTCTACGCCGTGGCCGCCTTGGCCGTGGGGGCCGAACCCGTCTACGTTCCCGCCACCGCCGCCACCGGCCATCTGCCGGACTATGGCAGCCTGTCCAAGGATCTGCTGGACCGCGTGGCGCTTGCCTACATCTGCTCGCCCGCCAATCCGCAAGGAGCGGTGGCGTCGCAAGACTACCTCGCCGATCTGCTGGCTTTGGCGGAACGGCATGATTTCACCGTTCTTGCCGACGAATGCTATTCCGAGATCTGGCGCACGTCCCCGCCTCCCGGCCTGTTGCAGGTTGCGGCGGGGCAGGGGGCGGACCCGGAACGTGCGGTGGTGTTCCATTCGCTGTCGAAACGGTCAAACCTGCCCGGCCTCCGGTCCGGCTTTGTGGCCGCTGGCCCGCAATCCATGCTGCGCCTGCGCCAGTTGCGCGCCTTTGCCGGGGCGCCCCTGCCCCTTCCGTTGCAAAAGGTGGCCGAGGCCTGCTGGCAGGATGAGGGCCACGTCACCACATCGCGCGCGCTTTATCAGCAGAAGTTCGATGAGGCGGACACGATCTTTGCCGGCCTTCAGGGCTATCAGACCCCCGAGGGCGGCTTTTTCCTGTGGCTGCCCGTCGATGATGGCGAGGTGGCAACGCTGAAACTTTGGCGCGAAACGGGCGTACGGGTTCTGCCCGGCGCCTACCTGTCGCGCGATGTCGGGGGCCAAAACCCCGGCGCAGGCTATATCCGGGTCGCCCTTGTGGCCCCGGCAGAAGAAACGCAGCGCGGGCTGACCCAGCTTCGCGATTGTCTTTACGGGTGAGGTGACCATGGCTTCCTTTCAGGCTCGGCAGCGCGATCCACTTCTGGATCAGGGCACGCAGGCAATGCTCGAACGCCGCGGGCGTGAGCTTCTGGGTCTGGCCCTGTTGCTGGTGGCCTTGGCCTTCGCGCTCATGCTGGGCAGCTACTCGCCGGAAGATCCCGGCTGGATGGTCGCAACGGACGAACCGGCCCGGAATTTCTTTGGCCGCTTCGGTGCTGCCGTGTCCTCGACCCTGATCATCCTGATCGGGCGGGGAGCCTGGGCCTTCCCGGTGATCTTCGCCCTGTGGGGCGGGCGCTTCATGCTGCACCGGGGGGGCGAGCGTGCCTTGGGCCGGGTGGTCTTTGCCGTCATCGCCGTGGCCTTTGCCGCCGTGCATTGCGCCACGCTGGTGCCGGGTGACAGCTGGACCCACACCTTCGGTCTGGGCGGGTTGTTTGGCGACACTGTCCTTGGGTCGCTGATCGGTGTCATTCCCGGCAGCGCAGGGTTCGGGCTGAAACTGCTGTCGATCCTGACCTTCGCGGGGCTTGTGGTGATGATGCTCTACGTCACCGGCTTTGACATGGCGGAACTGCGGGCGATCCGCCGCTTTCTGCTTTTGGGAACTATCATGGGCTACTCGGCCCTGGCCCAAGCGCTTGGGACTGGCGCGCGTGGCGCTTTCATTGGGGCCCGCACGCTGCAAGACCGCGCCCGCAACCGCGCCGCAGCCCCGCTTGTGGCGCGCGACGGCGGTGCCGCCTACCGCACGCTGCCGCCTGTCACCAGCCATGGGATGACGCCGGAACCGCTGCGCGCCGCCCCGTCGCGGGCCATGCCGTCTGCCCTGCGGGCCGATCCGCGCGCGCAGGTGCCCGAAGCCGCCCCGGCCCCCCAGAAGCCCAGCTTCCTGTCCCGCCTGCGCCGCGCTGCCGATCCGCAGCCGGAACTTGTTGACCAGCCGATTGCCGACGCCGCCTGGGATGCCAGCCTGCCCAGCGAAGACCGCATCAAGGCCCGCATCTCGGACGTCATCCGAAACCGCGTCCAGCGCGTGCCCGAGCCGATGCCCACCACCCCGGGCGTCCGCATTGAACCCCCCGTCATGCGCCCGCGTGGGCCTGTCGTCCTGATGGCCAACACCCGCCCGCTGTCCGCATCGCCACCCGTGACAGCCCCAGCTTGGCAGACTGAGGTGGAGGGGGATGAAGACCCCACCGCCCCAGTGAACATGTTCGCCGAAGACACCGCCTGGGATGACGAAGACGCCGTGGTCGAAGACGAAAACCCCGCTTTGCCCCGCTTTGCCGCCCCAGTGGACCGCCGCGCCGTGGTTCAGCACCCGGCCAAGAAGGCCACCCCCTCGCGGCAGGCGATGGCCGAAACCCAGCCCGGCCTGCGCTTTGATGACACCGCCTCGGCTTACGAACTGCCGCCGCTCAGCCTGCTGTCCACCCCCGTCGCCATCCAGCGCACCCAGCTGTCGGATGAGGCGCTGGAGGAAAACGCACGCATGCTGGAATCCGTCCTCGACGACTACGGCGTGAAGGGCGAAATCACCGCCGTCCGCCCCGGCCCCGTTGTCACCATGTACGAGTTGGAGCCTGCCCCCGGCCTAAAAGCCAGCCGCGTTATCGGCCTTGCAGACGACATCGCCCGCAGCATGTCGGCGCTGTCTGCTCGCGTCTCCACCGTTCCGGGCCGCACCGTGATCGGTATCGAACTGCCGAACGCTGTGCGGGAGAAAGTGGTCTTGCGCGAAATCATCTCCGCCCGTGACTTTGGCGATAGCCAGATGCGCCTGCCGCTTGCCTTGGGCAAGGACATTGGCGGCGATCCGATCGTGGCCAACCTTGCCAAGATGCCCCACCTTCTGATCGCGGGCACCACCGGCTCCGGCAAATCCGTCGCCATCAACACCATGATCCTGTCGCTTCTCTACAAGCTGACGCCGGAAGAATGCCGCCTGATTATGATCGACCCGAAGATGCTGGAACTGTCCGTCTATGACGGCATCCCGCACCTTCTTTCCCCCGTCGTCACCGACCCGAAGAAAGCCGTCGTCGCCCTGAAATGGGTGGTCGGAGAGATGGAGGAACGCTATCGCAAGATGTCCAAGATGGGCGTCCGCAACATCGAAGGCTATAATGGCCGCGTGCGTGAGGCGCTGTCGAAGAATGAGATGTTCAAGCGCACCATCCAGACCGGATTTGACGAAGAAACCGGCGATCCGATCTTCGAATCCGAAGAATTCGCCCCCGTTACTCTGCCCTATATCGTGGTGATCGTAGATGAGATGGCCGACCTGATGATGGTCGCCGGCAAGGAAATCGAAGCCTGCATTCAGCGCCTTGCCCAGATGGCCCGCGCCTCGGGTATCCACCTCATCATGGCCACCCAGCGCCCCTCGGTCGACGTCATCACCGGCACGATCAAGGCCAACTTCCCGACGCGGATCAGCTTCCAGGTCACCTCCAAGATCGACAGCCGCACGATCCTTGGCGAACAGGGGGCGGAACAGCTCCTCGGCATGGGCGACATGCTCTACATGGGCAACGGTGCCAAGATCACCCGTATCCATGGCCCCTTCGTTTCCGATGAGGAAGTGGAGGAGATCGTCAACCACCTCAAATCCTTCGGCCCGCCGGTCTATATGTCCGGTGTCGTCGAAAGCGTGGATGATGAGCGCGACAATGAGATTGACGCCGTCCTTGGCCTCAACTCCGAAGGCGATGACACGCTCTACGATCAGGCCGTCGCCATCGTGGCGAAGGACCGCAAATGCTCCACCTCCTACATCCAGCGCAAGCTGGGGATCGGCTACAACAAGGCCGCACGTCTGGTGGAACAGATGGAAGATCAGGGCGTCGTCACCCGCGCCAACCACGTCGGCAAGCGCGAGATTCTCGTGGAAGAACGCTGAACGAACGCCCCGGCGCTGCGACCCGATAGCGAATCGGTCCCGTGGGCCAAAGCGTCCGTTGGGCGGTGTTTCACCCTGCCATGGTGAATTGCCCGCTTTGCATCTGTTCGTGCGTTAACAAAATCGCCCGAAATCCGGCCATTCCGCGGCGCAGTTGCATTATGCGCCCCGAGTCTGCCCAAAAAATGTTGCAATCCATGGTTGCAGACCCATAGTCACACTTATACCCGGGATGGTGCTGCCTGCCTTGACCCGGGTCAGGTTTCCGCTGCTGGGGAGTGATGGATACCATGGCCTTCGACAGATCCACCGACGACGACAATGATGCCGACCTGGACGATGTTCTGCTGCCGGGAACCGCACTGTTTCATGGCCAGTACCGCGTCGGTTCGTTCCTGAACAGCGGCGGCTTTGGCATCACCTATCTGGCCAAAGATAACCTGAACCGGGATGTCGTGTTAAAGGAATGTTTCGTCCCGGCCTTCTGCCGCCGCAGCCAGACCTTCGTCCGCGCCCGGTCGGAAACCAACAAGCCGCATCTGCAAAAGGCCATCCGGGGCTTCATGGACGAAGCGCAGATCCTTGCGGAACTGTCGCACCCCAATATCGTCCGGGTGCATCAGGTGTTTGAGGATAATGACACCGCCTACATGGCGCTGGAATACATCAAGGGCCACGACCTTCTGGAAATCATCGACGAAAAGAAGGCCAGCCTGACCCCTGACCAGATCGTCACCATGGCGCGCAAGCTGGTCTCGGCGGTGGCGCATATCCATCACCAGAACTTGCTGCATTGCGACATCTCGCCCGACAACATCTGTATTCGGGAAGACGGCGAACCGGTCCTGATCGACTTCGGCTCTGCCCGCACGACATCGCTTGGCATCGGGCAGAAGCACACCGGCTTCAGCATGGTGAAAGACGGCTACTCCCCGCAGGAACTTTATGCGACGGGCGGCGCTTGCGGTCCCTACAGCGACATCTATTCGCTGGGCGCGTCGCTCTATCACGCGGTGATGGGCAAGGCTCCGGTCGATTGCCAAAGCCGGATTTCGGCTATCATCGAAGGCCGGCCAGATCCGGTGAAGACCCTTGCCAGAACGGTCACGGGCTATCCGCCGGGCTTTCTGGCCGCCATCGACAAGGCGCTGGCGGTCCAGCCGTCGGCGCGGCATCAGTCGGCTGGCGAATGGCTGGAGGCGATCGCACCGCATCACGCCAACGTCTATCGCAACGTCGCCCTGCTGCGCCGGGTGGTCGTGACACCTCCGACCGCACGGCCGCAGGCTCAGACAGCCTAGGGCGTAGCCCTGCGGCCGGCTTGGCGAGGCGAGTAGCTGTGAATGACCGTGGGTTAACAGCTAAAGGATAGCTGTGCAGGATCATACCCTTGCACAGATGTGCCTTCCCAAGACATCACGCCGGAACAGGCATCCCCGCCCCAGCCCCACGGCCCTTGCGCCCCTCCCGCAGATAGCGGGCATAGCCTAGGTCGGCCGCCTCAATCTCGGTCCGGCGCCCGCTGACGATATCCGCCAGCACCCGCCCCGACCCGGCAGCCATGGTCCAGCCGAGCGTCCCATGCCCGGTGTTCAGGAACAGGTTCTGGATCGGAGACCGGCCAACAACCGGCGTGCCGTCGGGCGTCATTGGCCGCAGGCCGCACCAGAACTGTGCCCGGCCCTGATCCCCCGCACCGCCAAACAGATCTTCGACCGAATGGGTCAGGGTGGCTTGGCGCTTGGGGCTAAGCGACATGTCGAACCCGGCAATCTCGGCCATCCCGCCCACCCGGATGCGGTCGCCCAGACGGGTGATCGCGATCTTGTGGGTTTCGTCCATCACGGTCGACACCGGCGCGCGGGCCTCATCGACAACCGGCACGGTGATCGAGTAGCCCTTCACCGGATAGACCGGCAGCTTGATCCCAAGCGAAGCGACCAGCGCAGGCGAATACGACCCCAACGCCACCACGAAACTGTCAGCCGTCACCCGCCCTTCGGAGGTATGGACCGCGACGATCCGGTCGTTGTCAGCCTCCAACCGGTTGATCCCGACGCCATAGCGGAAGGTAACCCCCGCCGCTGCGGCCATGTCAGACAGGCGCGCGGTGAACTTGAAGCAATCCCCCGTCTCGTCGCCCGGCAGGCGCAGCCCGCCCGCGATCTTGCCCTTTGCCGCCGCAAGCCCCGGTTCCGCCGCAACGCATTGATCTGCGGTCAGCACTTCGAACGGCACGCCGTCCGCCTTCAGCACTGCAATATCCTTGGCCGCCGCTGCCAACTGCTTTTCCGTCCGGAACAGCTGCAACGTGCCTTGCGTCCGTTCGTCGTAGGAAATTCCCGTCTCGGCTCGCAGGTCGATCAGGCAATCGCGGCTGTATTCCGCCAGCCGCACCATACGCGACTTGTTCACTGCATAAGCCTCGGCCGTGCAGTTCATCAGCATCCGCGCCATCCACGACAGCTTGGTCCAGTCCATCCGGGGCTGGATGATGAGGGGCGCATGTTCCATGAACATCCACTTCAGCGCCTTCAGCGGAATGCCCGGAGCCGCCCAGGGTGAGGAATAGCCGGGGCTGATTTCGCCCGCGTTGGCAAAGCTGGTTTCAAGGGCTGCGGCTGGCTGGCGGTCGATCACCGTCACCTCATGCCCGGCCTGCGCCAGATACCAGGCCGATGTTACCCCGATCACGCCCGCGCCAAGCACTACGACCTTCATCTTTGCCATCCCGATAAGATTGATTGCGTTCGGGCGAAGATACATGCGCCATGTTGGGATATCTTGGGCATTTCGCCGGCTGGACTCCCTGATGTTGGAAGAAAATCGCATATTTTTGCCAGATATTAGAAGAAAGCACCGCATCAAACGAATCCCGCCGCAGCTTCCTTCGCTTCACGGCGTTTCACGGTATCGGCACGTCCTTGCGACCTGACGTTGCTTGGGGGTGCATCCGACCGGCGGCATGGCTATATCTGCCCAATGAACCGCCGTTTCGCCATGCTGGCCCCGCTTGCCCTGCTGTTGCCGCTGCCCGCAGCGGCAGAGCGGATTCCCCTGTCCGCGATTTCGGACTATCTGAACGGCCTCGTCACGGTCGAGACCGATTTTACGCAAGTGAACTCGGACGGCTCCATCTCGACCGGCAAGATCTACATCCGCCGCCCCGGGCGCATCCGGTTTGAATATGCGCCGCCTGACCGCAGTCTGGTGATCGCCGGCAGCCAGACAGTCGCGATCTTTGACGCCAAGTCGAACCAAGCACCCGAGCAATATCCGCTGAAGCGTACGCCCCTGAACCTGATCCTGTCCGACAACGTTGATCTTGGCCGGGCCAGCATGGTTGTTGGCCATACGGAGGACGGCACCTCGACCCGCGTCCTTGCCCAGGACCCTGAAGCGCCTGAGCAGGGGACGATCGAGCTGGTGTTTACCGCCAATCCGGTGGAACTGCGGCAATGGATCATCACGGATGATCTGGGGGCCCAGACCACGGTGATCCTGGGTGAGATGACAAAGGGCGGCCAGCTGTCAGCGCGCCTGTTCGACATCAACGCCGAAATCGAAGCGCGCGGCAACCGGAACTGACGGCAGCCCCCGGCCGGCAACCAAGTCGGCAGTCGCCTTATCTGCAGTATTGCAACTGCTCGCGGTACATCTCGGACCGGGCACCAACCCGGGCGGCGACTTCGACCAGCCATGGCTTGGCAAGGTAGGACTGGTTGGCAAAGCCGGTGCGGCCTTCGTGATAGGCCAGATACTGCGAGGCGGCGTCGGTTTTCGAGATGCCCAGCCTTTGGGTGGACTGGTCCATGTACCAGCCCATGAAATCGGTGGCATCGCGGATATCGTCCCGCGTGGACCGGCGCCCGCCGGCACTGTTCTGATATTCCTCCCACGTCGCGTTCAGGGCCTGACTATAGCCATAGGCCGTGCTCTGCCGACCCATCGGGATAACCCCAAGCGCAAAGGTATGCGGCGTCCGTGCGTTGCCGATGAACTTCGATTCCTGATAGATCGTCGCCATCTGGACATGCACCGGAATGCCCCAGCGCCGTTCCGTGGTCTGCATCGCCCGCAGGTACTGCGGCCGTTCGCGGACGATCGCGCAGGCGTCGTCCAACTGCCTTGGCGCCGAATAGCTGCCACCGCCCCCACAAGAGGCAAGGAACATCAACAGCAACGACGCACGGAGAAACCTGCTCATTTGCCCCTCGTGCCTTTTTTTCTTGGCGTGACAGTATCGCAAAGCCAGTGCCGATGAAATGGGGAAGACTTCGCCCCGCCATCAGAAAACCGTTAGCGCTGCGACTGTATGGCACAGGTTCACAGACTGTTTCCCTTGTTCTTGGCGCGGATAGGTGGACAAGGAATCCCCCAGCGGAGTATTAATACTTATGGGGAAAGCTCAAATGCAGACCACCCGCGCCAAATACAACCTGGGTCAGGTGCTCCGTCATCGGAAGCACCCGTTTCGTGGTGTTGTGTTTGATGTCGATGCAATCTTCTCCAACACGGAGGAGTGGTATGACAACATTCCCGCCGAAAGCCGCCCCTCGAAAGACCAGCCGTTCTACCATCTGCTGGCCGAAAATGACCAAAGCTACTACGTCGCCTATGTCTCGGAACAGAACCTTGTCCCGGATGAGACGGGCGAACCCGTGGATCACCCCGACCTTTCCGATCTGTTCGGAGATTTTGAAGACGGGCGCTATCCTTTGGGCTTTCAACTGAACTGACGGTTACGGGTTGATAACCCTTTGGCCCTAGCCTGCGGTGGAACCATTGGGGACCCCGCGATGCAGTTTCAGACCCAGACCAGACCCAACCTGCTGTCCGTCCTTGTGATGGATGACAGGATTGATGCCTCCTCGGCCATCCAGTTCAAGGAACGCCTGCGCGACCTGACGCAGAACGGCGAATCGCGTGTGGTGCTGGATCTGGCACGGGTCAAGTTTCTGGATTCCAGCGGCCTTGGCGCGATTGTCGCGGTGAAGAAGCTGCTCGGTCCGGACCGGGTGCTTGAACTGTCCAGCCTGACCCCCAGCGTCGAGAAAGTGTTCCGCCTGACGCGGATGGATACGATCTTCACCATTCACGCAAGCCATGCCGTGGCCCTGTCCCATGATGCCGGCGCCTGATCCTGCCGGCTTGGGCGCAAGATTTGCCTGCGTTCTGGCCGCGGACCCCCCTTCTGTACGGGCTGGCCTTGCCTTGATGTTTTCCAAGGCGCCCCTGTCGCTTCTTTCGCCCGACCACCGCACGACGGCTGAGGTTGTCTTGGCCGAAGTGCTGAACAACATCGTGGAACATGCCTATGCCGACCGGGCGGGTTCAATCTCGGTGGCCATCCGCCAGACCGGGGCGGGGCTGAACTGCCTTGTCACGGATGAAGGCAACCCGATGCCCGGCGGCCAACTGCCAGCCGGGAACCACCCCGCGCAGCGCGACGGGATGCCAGACCTGCAGCTTGGCGACCTGCAGCTTGACGACCTGCCCGAAGGCGGCTTCGGCTGGTATCTGATCCGCCGCCTGACGCGCGACCTGGAGTATTCCCGCAATGGCCAGCAAAACTGGCTCAGCTTCGTGGTCCCCGCCTGAAAGCCTCCTACTGCGCAGCCCAGTCTTGCTCATAAGCCCAACCCGGCTGGGCAATGAAGACCGGCCTCCTGCTATAATCAGCCACAGTTTCCACTCCTTAAGTTGCCCCTTTTCACGCTCGCCGCCCCCCAGCGCGACCACGCTATCCGGATCGTTCAGCACCGCCTTGTTCCGGGCCCCGTGGCGCTACTCCCCCTTGGCATTGCCGGCCCGGGGTCCTAGCTTGGCCCCAAACCTTTGGGGGGTATCATGCGCGATCTTCATCTTCCTGGCCGCTCTGCCGTCTATGCGCAGAACGGGCTCTGTGCCACTTCGCATCCCATCGCAGCGCAAGTCGCGATCGAGGTGCTGAAATCCGGTGGCAACGCCGCCGACGCCGCCATTGCCGGGGCGCTGGTGCTTGGCATCGCCGAACCCCAGATGACCGGCATCGGCGGTGATTGCTTCGTGCTGGTGAAGCCCGCCGGAAGCGATGAGATCATCGCCCTGAACGGCTCTGGCCGCGCGCCAGCGGGCCTTGACGCCGCCACCCTCCGCGCTCGTGGCCTGACCGTCATGCCGATCCAGGCGGTTGAGGCCGTCACCCTGCCCGGCGCGATCGACGCCTTCTGCCGCCTGAATGCCGATTACGGCCTGAAGCCCCTTGCCGAAATCGTCGCCCCCGCGATCCACTACGCCGAGGAGGGCATCCCCGTCGCCCCCCGCGTCGCCTTCGACTGGGCAGATGATCTGCCCAGCCTGAAAGGCGCCGCCCGCGACTTCTTTACCCTGAACGGACAGGCCCCCACCGTCGGCCAGATCTTCCGCGCCCCGGGTCAGGCCGAAGTCCTCCGCCGGATCGCCCGCGAGGGTCGCGCCGGGTTCTATGAGGGCGAGGTGGCCGAGGACATGATCACCTCGCTTCAAGCGCTGGGCGGCACCCACACGCTGGACGATCTGGCCAACACGGCTTGCGATTACACCGCCCCGGTCTCTGGCCCCTATCAGGGGGTTGAACTGGTCGAACACCCGCCAAATGGCCAGGGTGCCACGGCAATCCTGCTTCTGAACATCCTGAAACACTTTGATATCAAGGCGATGGACCCCTTCGGCACCCAGCGCGCCCATATTGAGGCTGAGGCGACGAAGCTCGCCTATGACGCCCGCAACCGTTTCATCGCTGACCCCGCCCACACGACGCGGCTGGATCACATGCTGTCGCCCAACACTGCCGCCAAACTCGCCGCGCTGATCGACCCCAGCCGCGCGATGGCGCAAGCCGCCCCCCTGACCGAGGCTGTGCACAAGGACACGATCTACATTACCGTCGTCGACCGTGACCGCATGGCCGTGTCGCTGATCTACTCGGTGTTCTGGGGCTTCGGCTCCGGCCTCGCCTCGTCGAAGTTCGGCATCAACTTCCAGAACCGCGGCGCTGGCTTCACCCTTCAGGAAGGCCACCCGAACGAAGCCGGCCCCGGCAAGCGCCCGATGCACACCATCATCCCCGGCATGATCCGCAAGAACGGCCGCGTCATCATGCCCTTTGGTGTCATGGGCGGGGCCTATCAGTCCACCGGACACGCCCGCTTCGTCTCGAACCTCACTGATTTCGACATGGACCCGCAATCCGCCATCGACGCCCCGCGCTGCTTCTTGGGGGCCGAGGGGATGCAGGTCGAACGCGGCTATTCTGACGCCGTCCGCGCTGACCTTGCCGCCATGGGCCATGACGTCAACATTCCCGAAACACCCATCGGCGGTGCGCAGGCTATCCTGCTGGATGGTGACATCCTGATCGGCGCCTCCGACCCCAGAAAGGACGGCTGCGCCCTTGGCTACTGATCTGGACCGCCCCGCTATCACCGCCGCCATCCGCGCCCTCACGCAGGGCGAAACGGACACCGTCGCCCTCATGGCCACGGTGGTCTGCGAAATCCACCACGCCCATCCCTTCGCTGACTGGACGGGCTTTTACCGCGTCGTGGCTCCCGACCTGCTCAAGATCGGCCCCTATCAGGGCGGCCACGGCTGCCTTGTCATCCCGTTCTCGCGCGGCGTCTGCGGCGCTGCCGCCCGCACGGGCCGGGTCCAGAACGTCCCCGACGTGGATGCCTTCCCTGACCACATCGCCTGCGCCTCCAGCACCCGCAGCGAACTGGTCCTGCCGGTCTGGAACGGCAACGGCACCCTCCTCGGTGTCCTCGACCTTGACAGCGACACCCCCGCCGCCTTCACCGCCGAGGATGAGGCATGGCTCGCCCCGCTCCTCGCCGACGTCTTCCAAGACGCAGAAATTTGACTAAGATTCATCTTTCTTTCTGCAAGAATATCCCACGGGGGGTCCGGGGGGTGTGAAACCCCCCGGGGCCGGGCAAAGTAGACCCCCCAAAAGGACCAAGACCCATGACCACAATTACCCTTCTTGACGGCGGCATGGGTCAGGAACTCATCGCCCGCGCGGGTGCCGATCCCGGCCCCCTCTGGGCCACGCGAGTCATGCTGGACCACCCCGGCCTCGTCCGCGCCATCCATGAGGATTATTTCGCCGCCGGCGCCAGCCTTGCCACGACCAACACCTACAACATCCTGCATGACAGGCTGCAGCCGCACGGCCTTGACGTGCTTTACCATGCGCTTCATCTGCGTGCCTTGGCCGAGGCGCATGAGGCTCGGGCTACCGCTGGCCGTGGCCTGATCGCTGGCTCCATGGGGCCCTTGGGTGAAAGCTACCGCCCCGACCTGACCCCGCCCGTTGAAGTTTCCGCAAGTCTCTACGCCGAGAAAGCCCGCCTCCTCGCCGCGCATGTCGATGTCATCCTGATCGAGACGATCTCCTCGCTCGACCTCGCGCGTGGTGCTTTGAAAGGGGCCCGCAGCACCGACCGCCCGGTCTGGCTCAGCGTCTCGGTGCAAGACCGCGACGGCACGCGCCTGCGGTCCGGCGAACCCGTCACCGCCCTGGCCGAGGTGCTGGGTGAGACGCCCGCAGATGCCATCCTCGCCAACTGTTCGATGCCCGAGGCGATGTCGGCCGCCCTTGACCAGCTTAAAGCCTTTGGCCTGCCCTTCGGCGCCTATGCCAACGGATTTTCGGAGATTGAACCCCACACCCATGGCACCAGCGCCCCGGCCTATGGCGCGCGGCATGACCTGACACCCGAGCGTTATACCGCTTTCGCGCTGGGCTGGGTTGCTCAAGGAGCGACCCTGATCGGCGGCTGTTGCGAGGTTGGCCCCGCGCATATCCGCCACCTTCACGCCCGCCTGACAGCCGAGGGGCACCAGATTGCATAAGCCCTCACTGATCCCGGATTTCGCCTATGATCCCCCGGACACGCCGCTGCAGATCCTGCATGAGGATGCCGCCATCCTTGTTCTGGACAAGCCCGCGGGTCTTCTGACCGTGCCCGGAAAGCTGGAAAACCGGCAGGACTGTCTGATCACCCGCCTGCAAGCCGCCCGCTGGGACGCGCTGACCGTGCATCGGCTGGATTGCGATACGTCCGGCGTAATCATCTTCGCCCGCACCAAACAGGCGCAGGGTTTTCTGGGTCAGGAGTTCGAACACCGCCGCGCGCAAAAGACCTATATCGCCCGGGTCCATGGGCGGGTTGAGGGGGACAGCGGCACGCTGGATCTGCCGCTGGCCAGCGACTGGGACTATCGCCCGCGGCAGAAGGTTGATCCCGCTGGTCGCCCCGCGCAGACCGACTGGCAGGTCATCGACCGCAGTGACACCGAAACGCGGGTGCGGCTGACCCCGCACACCGGGCGTAGCCATCAGCTTCGTGTCCACATGCTTGCCCTTGGTCACCCGATCATCGGCGATCAGATTTACGCCCCGGAAACCTCGCGGCTGTATCCGCGCCTGATGCTGCATGCCGAGACGCTGTCTCTGCACCATCCCACCACGGGCGACCGCGTGACCTTTACGGCCCCGACGCCGTTCTAGCCCGCTAAAGCGCCAGCCCCAGCTTTCGCCCCTCATGAAACGCATAGGCCGCAAGCCGGGGGGCGGCGCAATCGCCGATCCGGTGCAGCGCCTTGCCGGGGATCGTTTCGGGCAGGGGGTCAAAGGCGCGGTTGGTGGTGGCCATGACAAGGGCAGAGGCCGGGATCACCTCATCCTCACCCGTCAGGAAAGACCGCACCGTCACCCCGTTGCCATGCCAGCGCACCAGCCGGTGCTCCGCCAGCATCCGCACGCCCAAGGCCCCCATCCGCCGCCGCGCCGGGCCGTCGGCGGCTGTCCGGGCAATCTCCTTGCCGACAAAGGGGTCGGGGGTGATCACGGTCACCTGCTTGCCCTGTTCCGCCAGTGCCCAGGCCGTGCCGACCCCGCGCCAGTTGCCGCCCTCATCATAGACCACGACCGCATCCCCCAGCCGGGCCTCGCGCCGCAAGACCGCTTCGGGCGACCAGACGCCCCCGGACTCGATCCCCGGCAAGCGCGCCTCAGCCGGGACCCAGCGTTGAAAGCCGCTCTCGTCAGGCAGGGACCCCGTTGCCACCACGACCACGCCCGCGGGGTGGGCCGCGACCTCATCGCCGTCAAGGAAGGTGTTCAGCCGCAGCACCACGCCCAGCCGGTCAAACTGCCGCTCGTACCAGTTCAGCAGGTCAAGGATCTGTCCGCGCCGGGGCTGCATCCCTGCCAGCCGGAATTGCCCGCCGACGACGCCTGAAGCCTCCACCACCTCCACCCGGTGCCCGCGTTCCGCCGCCACCCGCGCCGCCTCCAGCCCTGCAGGCCCGGCGCCGACAACCAGCACATCCTGCGGCACGGCTGCCGGGGTGAACCGATCCCCACCCCATTCGAACTCTCGCCCCGCCGAGGGGTTGATCAGGCAGGAAATCCAGTAATCGCGCGACCGTCGTCCCCAGCACATCTGGTTGCAGGAGATGCAGCCCCGGATGTCATGGGGCCGCCCCTCTGACACCTTCCGCGCCAGATGCGGGTCGGCGATCTGGCCACGCACGATGCTGACCAGATCGGCAAGGCCCGAGGCGATGATCGCCTCGCCATTCTCGGGCGTCCGCACCCCGGCCTCTGACGTGACGACCGCGTGGTGCAGCACCGATTTCAGCTGCTGTGTAAGGGGTGTCGTCAGCTTTTCCGCATGGGTGAAAGGTGGGATGATCGCCTCGAACTCAAGGTAAGAGCCTGACCCTACAGTGACATAATCCACATGCCCGGTGCGGTCGTGCAGCGCCACAATCTCGCACAGGGCTTCGGCTTGCAGCGTGACCTCATAGGCTGGGGAATAGCTGATCGCCAGACCAACGATGAACCCTTCGCCACAGGCCCGCCGCACCCGTTCGATCAACTCGCGCGAAAAGCGCGTGCGGTTTTCAAGGCTGCCGCCCCACTTGTCCGTCCGCGTGTTCGACCATGGCGTCCAGAACTGGTCCAGAAGCGAATGATAGGCGGCCCAGACCTCAACCCCCTGAAACCCTGCCGCCTTAGCCCGCACTGCTGCGGCGACATGGGCTTCCAGCAATTCCTCGACCTCGGCCCCGGTCATCGCATGGCTGCCGTCGCTGTCATGGTAGGACGGCCCGCCGGAGGGCGACCAATGCGGCGCAAAGCTCAGGTCCGCATCGCCATGCGCGCCGATGTGGTAAAGCTGCTGCAGGATCACCGCGCCTGCATCTTTCATCTCATCGGTGATGGTGCGAAACGCTGGGATCACCGCGTCATCGGAATGCAGGAAATTCCCCCGGGTCAGCACGCCGGTCCGGTGCACCGGCACCGGTTCCGCCACGATCATCGCCGCCCCGCCCAAGGCCCGCTCCAGCAAGTACTTGCCAAAGCGCGGCCCCGGCATGCCCTGATCCGACATGTTGGCGGTGTGCGCGCCGAACACAATCCGGTTGCGCAGCGTATGGTCGCGGAGCTTTAGGGGGGACATCAGGCGGGGGTGCTGGGTCATGGCGGCCTCCATTCGCCGCCATGCCAGCAGGTCTCGACACATGTGTCAAGTTTTGGGTGTGTAGTGCCAGTGGCATACTCGTCCCGGGCTTGACCCGGGACCTCCATCCCACCACTGCGCTCGGCCTGAAGCGGAGGTCCCGGGTCAAGCCCGGGACGGGGTTACTCTGCGGCCACGTCCGCGCTGACATCCCATCCCGAGATGGCCTTGACCTCAAGGAACTCCTCAATCCCCCAGACGCCGCCTTCACGGGCGCGACCAGAAGCCTTGACCCCGCCGAAAGGTGCCCCGGCACCGCGGGATCTTCCGTTCATCTCGATCATCCCGGCGCGCAATTGCCGCGCCAAACGGTTCCGCCGCGCGCCATCCTGACTTTGGACGTAGTTCGTCAGCCCATAGGGCGTGTCATTGGCGATGGCGACTGCCTCGGCCTCGGTCTCGAACGGGATCATGCACATCACCGGGCCGAAAATCTCTTCCCGCTCGATGGTCATGCCGGGTTTCACATCGGCAAAGATCGTCGGGCGAACGTAGAAGCCCTTGTTCATCCCTTCCGGCAGGCCAAGGCCGCCCGCCACCAGCTTTGCCCCTTCGTCGATGCCCTTCTGGATATAGCCCTGAATCTGGTCCCACTGCCGCTTGTTGACCACCGGGCCGATATGGCCGCCCGGCAGGCTGGCCGGGCCAACCTTGATGGAATTCGCCACCTCAGTCGCAATCTCGACCGCGCGGTCGTAGAACGGGCGCTCCACCAACATCCGGCTGGGCGCGTTGCACGATTGGCCGGAGTTGTTCATCATGTGGCGCACGCCGCGTTCCACCGCTTTGGGATCGGCATCGGCAAACACCAGGTTCGCCCCCTTGCCGCCCAGTTCCAGCGTCACGCGCTTCAGTGTCTGCGCAGCGGCAGCCGAGATCGCCCGCCCGGCGCGGGTGGACCCGGTAAAGCTGATCATCTCGACATCCGGGTGGCTGGACAGCGTGGTTCCAACCCCGGCACCATCGCCGTTCACCAGGTTGAAGACACCCGGAGGTACCCCGGCGTCATGGCAGAATTCAGCGAACAGCATCGACGACAGGGGCGATTCTTCCGACGGTTTCAGCACGCAGGTGCACCCCGCCAGCAGCGCCGGGATCACCTTGAGCGTGACCTGATTCATCGGCCAGTTCCACGGCGTAATCAGGCCGACAACGCCAATTGGCTCCAGCGCGATGCGGGTGTCCGGCGCATGCGGGCCAAGCGGCTTGATCCATTCGATATGGTCAAAGGCCTTGAGGAAGTTCTTCAAGTGCCACGGCAGACATTCGGCCTGATCGTCCCGGCTCATGTCGATGGGGGCGCCCATCTCCAGGCTGATCGAATGGGCCATTTCCTCTTTGCGCAGGTAGTATTGCGCCAAAATCCCCTCGACCACGCGGCGGCGTTCGGCCGGTGGGGTCGCGGCCCAGCCCGGCAAGGCCGACTTGGCAGCGGCGACGGCTGCATTGGTATCCACCTCGCTTCCCAGCGAGATGACGGCACAGACATCTTCCGTCGAAGGATCAATGACCGGGCAATCCCGCGCTACCTTTGGTGCGACCCATTCCCCGTTGATATAGAATTCGCGCTTGGTGATCATGGCCATCTGGCTCCGCTTGTGCTGGGGATTTGATCATATTCTGACAGGCCCGCCGTCAAGGGGCAAGGGCGACGGTCTGGACGTGGCAAAACCTTGACAATGCGTCAACAAGCAGCAGATAAGCTATTGATTTAGCTTGCCTGAAGGACTGCCCCGCCCTAGGCGATCAATCTTCCTGCGGCTCCAGCGGCCGCACCATGGTGGTTGAGGCCGCGAATCCGAACAGGTGCCGCAGCATCCCAAGGCTTTCCGTCCGGGTCGCCACGAAGCCCTGTCGTTCATACAAGGCCCTCGCCCGCCAGTTCGCGTCGACCACATCCAGCCGGATCGACCGATACCCCCGCGCCGCCGCCTCATCAAACAGCGCCCCCAGAAGACGCGTGCCGATCCCCTTGCCGCGGTGCCTGCCCGCCACGCAAATTCCGTCGATCAGAAAGCGGTCGTTGTCCACCTCTCGGTTCAGGGTCCACAGCAGCCAGCCCCGCCACCGCCCCCCGATGGGGCCATAGATCGCGATCAGGTCAGCCCAGGCACCGCCGGCAAAGCTGCCTGCGGGGGTCTTGAAACCGGCAAGGCCAAGCAGCTTTCCGGTATCATCCAGCGCGGCAAGGCACAGATCGGCGCGGATTACCCGTTCGAAGAACGCCAGCGCACGGGGTTCGGGGCCAAGGACACGGCCCAGCTTGCCGCCGAATGCCTCCCAGTAGATGCGGGCGGCGGCTGGCCGAAGGTGGGGATGAAGGCCATTGAAGATGGTCACACCCATGACAGCGCCTTTGCCAGAAGCGGGGCATGGTCTGCGCCAAGGATCCAGCCTTCCTCGGCCGCGATGGGCGGGGTGGCGAAAAGTGGGGTCAGTTGATCCCTTTGCGACAGGGCAAAAAGGGCGCGTGACAGCAGCCGGACTTGCGCCTGATCGGCGGGCAGGTTCTCGGCATTGGCCAGAATGGCCACGGGACCGGCCAGAAGCGACGGGTAGACCTCGGCGATCGTGACCGGCGCGCTGGACGGCGGATCGAAGGGCCAAACCGCTACATCCGGGCGCTGACCAAGCCGGTGGATCATCGGCAGCCCCAGCAGGCTTTGCGAACCGACCGACCCGGGATTGAACAGCATCCACGGGCTTTTCGCGCCTGTGACGGCCGCTTCTGCCGCGCGGCCCATGGCAAGGCCAAGTGCGTTGTAGTCGATGCCGGCGCGTCGGTAGGGCAGGCCGGGCCAGGACTGGCCGGTTGGATGGCTCCAGAACGGGCCGGGGCCTTCGGGAAAGGCAGCGTTGATCCGCGCGGCGACGGCAAAGCGGTTGTTTCGGTTGTCGGGCGTGTCGGTGATCGCATCCGCCAGCCAGTGCCAGACGGTGCGCGCTGAGGGGCTTCCGGTCAGCCTTGCGGCAAAGCCTGAAGGGTAGCCCATCGCAAAGTCGAAACCGATCAACACTCGCATCCCATCAGCGCGGGCCGTGTCGAGCAGGGTAACGATCTGCGCCTCGGCCGCCATGCGCGTGCGATGGTGCCATTCGATGCCGCCTTCGGCATCGTGGCAGCCAACCCAGATCGAGTTTGACAGCTTGGTCGGACTGGTCGGCAGGTTTGCCGCTGACCAGTCCACCACGATCACGCGGTCAAACGTCAAGACCCGCCTCGCGCAGGATGAAATCGGCCACGGCCTTGGTGTCGTTCAGGTCCAGCACTGGGACCGGCAGGTCCAGCGTTGCATCCGTGGCAACGGCCCGAACCAAAGCGTCAGAGGGCTGGATCAGTGGTTGGCCGGTTTCGGCGCGCCAGACCTCAACCTTCCAGTGGGCGTCACGCTTGTAGCCTTCGACCAGCACCAGATCGACCGGGGCAAGGCGAGCGAGGATCGCAGGAAGCTCCGGTTCCGGCCCGCGATGTTCGACCATCAGGGCAAAGCGGTCAGCTGAGGCAAGCACCACCTCGGACGCGCCGGCCTGACGGTGGCGGTAAGTATCCTTGCCCGGCTGGTCAAGATCGACGGCATGGTGGACATGCTTGACGGTGGACACTGAAAAACCGCGCCCGGTGATGTCGGCGACCAGCCGTTCCATCAGGCTGGTCTTGCCCGAGTTCTTCCAGCCGATGACGCCATAAACCTTCATACCGCACCTTTCAGCAGGGCTTCGGCAGCGGCAAGGTCTTCCGGCGCGTTCAGGTTCATAAAGGCGCGGGCGTCGGGGAAATCGGCGTGGGTGGCATTGTGGGCACTGGTAAAGCGGGTAACCTTGGCATCGCCCCTTGCAAGGAAATCCGCCAAAGCCGGGGCAATTGTCACGGGCCAAAGTGCCGTGGCCGGATGGTCCCCATCCGTCGTGCGGGCAAGGGCCAAGCCTTCGGTGGACCCTTCTGCCGCAAGCAGAAGCTGCGGCACAAGATCGCCCGGCAGAAACGGCGTATCGACGGGGGTGGAGACCAGATGTGTCGCCCCCAAGGCCGCGGCATGGGTCAGCGCGGCAAGGATGCCGGACAACGGGCCTTGTGACGTGGCATCCGGGATGACAGTGCAGCCAAATCGGGCAAATCGGGCCGGGTCGCCGTTGGCCGAGATCAGCACCCGGTCCACCTGTGGTTCCAGCCGGTCCAGCACATGAGAGATCAGCGGTCGCCCGGCGAGCGTGACAAGGGCCTTGTCCGCACCGCCCATCCGCCGGGCCTGACCGCCCGCAAGGATGACGCCGAAGATCCGCAAGCTGGTTCCCTTCCAGACTAAGGCTTTGGCACGGACCCTAGAGGATCGTCAGCAGGGCGCAAGCACCGGCTGTCGGCCCCGAACGGTCACCCTTCAAGCGGATCGCCATTCGCCTGGACAAGCAGCACGCCATGGTTGCTGTCATCATCGTTGTCGGTGATCACGCGGGTGCTTATCCCGGGCAAGGCCCCGAACGCATCCGCCAGCTTTTTCGGATACCAGGTCGAGGGCAGCGATTCGAACCCCGGAACCCCGCGCAGGATGCTGGACGTGGCGGCCGTGCACATCGCCTTTGGAACGGCGCCATATTCCTTGACCCGGCGCATGACCAATTCGGCAATCTCGGGCGAAACCACGACCTGCTGTTCGATCACGTCATACGTCTCACGCGCGTGGTAATCGACGTAGAACGCAAGGGCCTTGTCGGTCATCCCGAAATGCACGTCATTGCGTTCCGGCAGGCGCGGGTGGGTCCATGTGCCTGCGGGATCGAACATCAATCGTTCCGACCCGTTGACGAGGATCGCAGAATGCGCGCCCGAGCCCGAGGATTTGTTCACCACGGTGTAAAGCGTGACATAATTCGGCGGCCCGGCAACAAAGCGCGCGGCCTGAACCTGTTCTTCCGGGGCCCATTTCGGTTCGGCGCCACAGGCGGCCAGACCCAGCAGGGCAACAACACTCAAGACGAAACGGAACATGGAACTACCCGGCTGAATGCGGATCAGGAATTGACCAGTGCCATGAAGATCAGGATCCCGATCGAGATCGCCGCCACCCAGACCGACATGCGGATGAAGCCGGCGAAGGTCTTTTCCTGAGCGCGGATGTCCATCGAGCCGTGCTTGTGGTCGCTGTTGTGGTCAGCCATGGCAGGTTCCCTTTTGTCTGCTTTCCTAGCCCCATAGCCTATTCGCCCGCGCCTGTCACGAGGGGTTGGGCCCGGTGATGGACCGTGGGTGACGCCCGTCAGGCCGAAGCATCGCCAGCGCCGCCGCCCACCCAGCCGGAGGTCAACTGAAAGCCGATCCGGCGCGGGGGATCGTCGCCTTCTGCATCTTTCGACACCGCGCGCAGGGTCACGGACAGCTGGCTGACATGCTGGATCAGCTGCGTCTGGGTGCCCATCTCATCCTGACCGTAAAAGGTGATGATGTCGGGCGGGCAGAAGCCGATCCCTTCAATCCGCAGCACGCCCGAGGCATCACCGGCAAAGCCCATCGCAATCTCTTGCGCGGCGTCCAGTTGCGATTCGAAATCGCGGATGTAAAGGACCAGCTGGTCATGCGCCCGTTCGGCAGGGCTTTTGACGCGTTTGGCCCGCTTTGCTGGTGTCTTTGTCATTCGTTCTGCACCCAGACCCACGCCCCCGTCCCTGACAGGGAACGGGAAACCTTGCCGCGCTGCAAGAGACAGTTCAGATGCGCAACTGCCTCAACCAGGGCCAGCCCGTGTTCGGCAGGCCCGATCTCGCGCTTGAAAAGGGGCAGGAAACACTCGGCAGCGGTCCGGGGTGTGGCGAGGTGGTGCAGCAGCCGGTCCAGCGCGCTTTCGTGGTTTTCGATCATCTGGACAAGCCGGAAGGGCAGGCCAGTGAAGGGCAACTTGTGGCCCGGCAGGATAAGCTGGCTGTCGGTCGCATGGGCAATGAAGGCGCGGCAACTGTCCAGCCAGTCGGTCAGCGGGTCGGCATCGGGTTCCGTCGGATAGACACCGATATTGGCGGAAATGCCGGGCAGAAGCTGGTCACCACCCAGAACGATGCCGTCATCGGACCAAAGCGTTGCATGGTCGGGCGCATGGCCGTGGCCGATGTGGATCGTCCAGTCGCGGCCTGCGGCCCGCAGGCGCTGGCCTTCGGTCAAGCGGGTAAAGCCAAGCGGCATCGGATCGACGACATCGGCAAAGTTGAACGGGCGTTCGCTGGCCCTTTTGGCAAGATCGACCTCGGAAAGACCAGCGCGGCGGTAGAAGGTCAACGCTTCGGGTGCCGGGCGATCCTGTACGTCAAGCGTCAGCATCCGGGCATAGAGCCATGCCGTCCGGGTGGAAAGAAGCTCGGCCCCGCGGGATTGGAACCAGCCCACCAGACCCACATGGTCGGGGTGGTGATGGGTCAGGATCACGCGGGTGACAGGCTTGCCCTGCAAGGGGCCTGCGAGGACCTGCTCCCAGATCGCCTTTGACCGGCGCGACGACAGCCCGGCGTCGATGATCGTCCAGCCGGGGCCATCGTCCAGCGCGTAGATGTTCACATGGTCCAGCGCCATCGGCAGTGGCGAGCGCAGCCAAAGGATACCCGGTGCCACTTCGATCACCCCACCCTCAACCGGTGGGGTGGCGAACGGGTGGCGGATGCCTTCGGTCAAGCGGCGAAATCCTCATGGTTCAGGGCATAAAGCCCGGCGGCACCTTCGCGCCCCTGCGCGAAAAGCGCCAGATGTTCCGGCATGATCCGACGGATCATCACGCGCGCCAGCGGTTCGCGGGTGGGGTCAGCGACTGCGGCCTTCAGATGCGCATGTCCACCAAGGATGCGGGCGAAACCGCGCAAGTAGGGGACAGCCCCGGCAAAGCGGTCATTCAGCGGTTGGGCCAGCAACCCTTCGGATGCTTCGCGCAACGCCTCGGCCGCCTGCCAGACATCGCCTGCCAGATCGGGATGGGAGGTCCGCGCGGCCTCGGCATCGCGTTGCACTTCCTCGATCAGACGGAACGCGGCCTCGCCCCCGTCTGCCATCTTGCGGGCGACAAGGTCCATCGCCTGAATGCCGTTGGTGCCTTCGTAGATCGGCGTGATCCGGGCATCGCGGCTGAACTGGGCTGCGCCCGTTTCCTCGACAAACCCCATGCCGCCATGGATCTGCACGCCAAGATGCGCCACTTCGCAGCCGATGTCGGTCCCATGCGCCTTGGCAATCGGGGTCAGCAAGGCCGCGCGCGCCTGCCAGTCGGCGCTGCCGGTCGCCGTTGCCATGTCGATCGCGACAGCGCAGGACAGCGCGATGGACCGGGCGGCAAACACCTCGGCCCGCATCAAGGCCAGCATCCGCCGCACGTCGGCATGGTCAATGATCGCACCATCGGGCGACAGGGGGGTCGCCCCCTGCCTGCGGTCTGCCGCATAGGCCAAGGCGTGTTGCAGCGCCGCTTCGGCCACGCCAACCCCTTGGGCAGCCACCGACAGCCGGGCGTTGTTCATCATCGTGAACATCGCCGCCATGCCTTTGTGCGGCTTTCCCACCAGCCAGCCCTTGGCCCCTTCGAACTGCATCACGCAAGTCGGGCTGCCATGGATGCCGAGCTTGTGTTCAAGGCTGACCACGCGCAGGCTGTTCCTTTGTCCCGGCTGTCCGGCGGCATCAGGTATGAACTTCGGCACCATGAACAGGCTGATGCCCTTGGTCCCCTCGGCCCCGTCGGGCAACCGCGCCAGCACAAGGTGGCAGACGTTGGACACCAGATCACTGTCGCCCCAGGTGATGTAGATCTTCTGCCCGGTCACCGCATAGGTCCCGTCGCCCAGCGGTTCCGCCTTGGACCGCAGCGCGCCCACGTCAGACCCCGCCTGCGGCTCGGTCAGGTTCATCGTGCCCGACCATTCCCCCGACGTCAGTTTCGGCAGGTACAGCGCCTTCATGTCGTCCGAGGCATGATGCTCCAAAGCCTCGATCTGGCCCTTTGACAGAAGCGGCTTCAGCTGCAGCGCAAGGCAGGCGCCCGACATCATGTCATCCACGCCCAACGCCAGGCTGATCGGCAGGCCCATGCCGCCATGGTCGGGGCTGGCCGACATTCCGACCCATCCGCCCGTTGCAATCGCGCGATACCCCTCGGCAAAGCCGGGCGACGACACGACCGCGCCGTTTTCAAGCCGCGCCGGATGGGTATCCCCCGCCCGGTTCAGCGGGGCGAGGATGTCGGTCGCGATCCGCCCGGCCTCGGTTAGGATCGCTTCGGCCATGTCCGGGGTCGCGTCGGCAAAGCGTTGCGTAGCCGATACCTGTGCAAAGCCGACAACGTGATCCAGAATAAACCGGATGTCCCGGACCGGGGCGCGATAGGGCATGGGGTCCTCCCTCGGACGGCTTGGCAAAGCGGGGGGGCTGCCGTATGGACGGCCCAACGTCAGGCTATTCCTTTCGCATGGCCCTTCAAGCAGGACGCTGCGTCAGACCAATGACCGATACCCTTGAACCAGACGATACCGGAATTGCCAAGGCCGCAGGGTTGCTTGGGGCCGGGCAGTTGGTCGCCTTCCCGACCGAGACGGTCTACGGTCTTGGCGCCGATGCCCGGTCAGACCTTGCCGTGGCGAAGGTGTATGAGGCCAAGGGGCGGCCCAGCTTCAACCCCTTGATCGTGCATCTGCCCGACCTTGCGGCGGTTGAGGCGATTGCCATCGTCGGGCCGAATGCCCGCGCCTTGGCGGGAGCCTTCTGGCCGGGGCCGCTGACGCTGGTTCTGCCGCTGCGGGCCGACGCGGGGATTTCGACGCTGGTGACGGCAGGGCTGACAACCGTGGCCGTACGGGTGCCGGAACACCCCTTGGCGCAACGTCTGTTGCGGGCGTTTGGCGGGCCTGTTGCGGCCCCTTCGGCCAACCCTTCGGGCCGGGTATCACCCACCCGGGCAAGCCATGTGCTGGAAGGGCTTTCGGGCCGGATCGCCGCCGTTCTGGACGGTGGCCCCTGCGCCGTCGGGCTGGAATCGACCATCGTGCTGCCCGACCCCGACCCGGTGCTCCTTCGCCCCGGAGGATTGCCGCTTGAGGCGCTGGAGGCTGCGCTTGGCGGGCCGCTGGGGATGGGTGGCGATACGGACAAGCCCACGTCACCCGGCCAGCTTGCATCGCATTACGCGCCTGCCGCCGACGTGCGGCTTGGGGCCACGCAGGCCCGGCCGGGCGAGGTTCTGGTTGGCTTCGGCCCGGTCAAAGGGGCGCTGACCCTGTCCGATACCGGCGATCTGGTCGAAGCCGCAGCGCGCCTGTTCCAGACCCTGCGTGAGGCCGACCGTCTGGCCGGCCCCGGTGGCAACATCGCCTTTGCCCCGGTGCCCGAGACCGGCCTTGGCCGCGCGATCAACGACCGTCTGCGCCGCGCCGCCGCGCCGCGATCTTAGGAACGGGGTGGCTGCACCAGCCCGCGTTGGACGGCGGGACGGGCAAGGAACCGGTCAAGATAGGCCGGGACATGCTTCAACTGGTGCCAGCCTGCGATGTCCGCCGCCTTGTAGAAATCCCGCAAGGTGCGCAGCCACGGCCCGATTGCGATGTCGGCGATGGAATAGTCGCCAACGATCCAGTCCTTCCCGGCAAGCGCGCCATCCAGCACCTTCAACAGCCGCTCCGCCTCGGCGCGGTAGCGTTCCTTGGGGCGGGGGTCGTCAACCTCTTTCCCGGCGAAGTGGTGGAAGAAACCCAGCTGCCCGAACATCGGCCCGATGCCGCCCATCTGGAACATCAGCCACTGGATCGTTTCCCAGCGTTTGCCATCGGGGATCAGCTGTCCTGACTTTTCCGCCAGATAGAGCAGGATCGCCCCGCTTTCGAACAGCGCCAGCGGCTGTCCGCCAGGACCGTTCGGATCAATGATCGCGGGGATCTTGTTGTTGGGGTTCAGGCTCAGGAATTCGGCACTGGTCTGGTCGTTCTTGCCAAAGTCGATCAGATGCGCGTCATAAGGCAGCCCTGTCTCCTCCAGCGCAATCGAGACTTTCACCCCGTTCGGGGTTGGCAGCGAATACAGCTGGATCGCGTCAGGGTTGCGCGGTGGCCAGCGGCGGGTGATGAGGAAACCATCAAGTTTGGACAAGACATGCTCCTTCCAGAATGCTGAAGGCAGCTTAAGGAAAAAATCCCCGTTCGGAACCCGGATAAGCTGTGCAATAGTCCCGATGGGCCTGTGCGCCTGTGCAATCAGAATGCCCGCCGTTCAAGGTGGGCGGCAAAAGGGAACTGTGAAAATGCTTAATGAATTCAAGACGTTCATCGCGCGTGGCAATGTGTTGGACCTGGCGGTTGGTGTGGTGATCGGCGCGGCATTCACTGCGATCGTCGGATCGTTGGTTGAGGACATGATCAACCCGCTGATCGGGATCATCGTTGGCGGCGTGGATTTTTCGGCCGTTGGGTTCAGCATCGGTGAGGCGCGGTTCAACATCGGCAACTTCATCAATGCCGTGATCAAGTTCGTTATCATCGCCTGGGTCGTGTTCCTGATCGTCAAGGCGGTGAACCGGTTGATGCCGAAAAAGGAAGAGGCCCCCGCTGCCCCGGCTGGCCCTTCGGACAACGATCTGCTGAAGGAAATCCTGGCTGAGTTGAAGAAGTCCTGAGCCTCGGAAAGCTGGCCCGCAAGCGCGAACTTGCGGGCCGTCCGGCGCGCTTTACGCTGCCGGTGCCGGGCGAGGACGCATGTACCAGAACCACAGCCGATAAGCCCAAAGCGCCAAAAGCGGGCCGAAGTGCATCATTGCCGGGGGCCAACTGCCCCAGTTGTGCAAGGCGGCCCAGTGGATCAGCACCAGCACGGCAGCTGGATAGGCCAGCCGCTGCAATGCTTTCCAGCCTGCGTGCAACCAGCGCTGGCTTGCGTTGTTCGATGATATCGCCAGGGGCATGAACAGCGCCATGGCCAGCCACCCGGTCCAGATTTCGGTATGCGACAAGGCGCTCAGGATCCGGTCCAGCGTGCCCCGGTCGATCACATAGACCAGCGTGTGCAAGGTGGCATAGACGAAGGCCGCAACCTCGATGTCGCGGCGGTGGTGGACGAGCCAGCGCGGCCAGCTGCGGCCCTTGAACAGCAGCATCAGGCCGGAAGCCATCATCCCGATGATCATGAACCGCGCCGCCCATTCGCCTGTCGGGTGCAGCAGGCGGTGGAAGGCCTGGGCGTCGTCTCCGAACAACGGGCCGATCAGGGGAAGCGCAGGCAAGGCAAGACCGACCCACAGGACAAGGGTCATGGGTTTGTAGCCAAGGATTGTCATGGGGCACCTTTGGTGTGGTGCCCCATATACGCCGGACAGCAGGGTTTCCGCCGTGATCTATGTCAGATTTTCAACGCCTCGGCACCGGTGATCGAGGGCAGGCCAAGGGCCACGCCCACCGCTTCATAGGTCAGATGCCCGGCGTGGACGTTCAGGCCTGCCAGCAAGTGCTTGTCCTCGGCGCAGGCGCGTTTCCAGCCCTTGTCGGCCAGAGCGAGCATAAACGGCATGGTCGCATTGCCCAGCGCCAGCGTCGAGGTGCGGGCCACCGCCCCCGGCATATTGGCCACGCAGTAATGCATGATCCCATCCACTTCGTAGATCGGGTCCTGATGGGTGGTGGCTTTCGACGTCTCGAAGCAGCCGCCCTGGTCGATGGCCACATCGACCAGCGCCGCCCCGGGCTTCAGCTCTTTCAGTTGCGCCCGGCTGATCAGCTTGGGCGCTGCGGCCCCGGGGATCAGGACGGCGCCGATGATCAGGTCCGCCTCGCGGGCAAGGGCGATGGTGTTCCCGGCGCTGGCATAGGCGTTCTTGAACGCACCGCCGAACACGTCATCCAGATAGCGCAGCCGGTTGATCGACCGGTCGATCACCGTCACATCCGCGCCCATCCCTGCGGCGATCTTGGCGGCATGGGTGCCGACGACACCACCGCCGATGACCAGCACCTTGGCCGGCAGCACGCCCGGAACGCCGCCCAGAAGGACGCCACGCCCGCCATTGGCCTTTTGCAGCGTCCACGCCCCAACCTGCGGGGCCAGCCGTCCCGCAACCTCGGACATGGGGGCAAGGAGCGGCAACCCGCCCCGGTCATCCGTGACCGTTTCATAGGCGATGCAGGTGGCACCGGATTTCAGCAGGTCCTTGGTCTGCGCCGGATCAGGCGCAAGGTGCAAGTAGGTGAACAACACTTGCCCTTCACGCAGGCGCTTCCTCTCCACCGCTTGCGGCTCCTTGACCTTGACGATCATGTCGGCCTTTTCGAACACTTCTTCAGCCGTCGCGACGATCTTCGCCCCCGCTGCCTTGTAATCGGCATCAGAAAAGCCAGCGCCAAGCCCGGCGCCTTTTTCGATCATCACCTTGTGACCATGCGCCACCGCCTCACGCGCGGCGTCGGGGGTCATTCCGACGCGGAATTCCTGCGGTTTGATCTCTTTCGGGCATCCGATTTTCATGTGCTGTCTCCCTGTGGGATGAATCCCTTATGGCGTCAGTCTTTGCCCCTTCCGGCGGCAATGCTTTGAATTCTGGGTGACTTGGGGTGGTTCTGGCGGTAGATTCCTGCGCAGATGCCCCCTTCAGCCGAAGAAATCACCAGAAACATGGACCTTGACGCCACAGACCGCCGCATCCTGACCGTGCTGCAAAAGAACGGCCGGATCACCAATGCCGAATTGTCCGAGGTGGTGAACCTGTCCCCCTCTGCCTGCCACCGCCGTGTCCAGCGGCTGGAGGAAGAGGGGTATATCGCTGCTTACGTCGCCCTTCTGGACACCCGCAAGATGGGGCGGCTGACAACGGTGTTTGTGGAAATCACCCTGCAAAGCCAGGCCGAAGACCTGCTGGATGCCTTCGAGCGTGAGGTGGCGCGGGTGCCCGACCTTTTGGAATGTCACCTGATGGCAGGGACGGCGGATTACCTTCTGAAGATCATGGCCGAGGATACCGAGGACTTCGCCCGCATCCACCGGCAATTCCTGTCGCGCCTGCCGGGGGTGCGGCAGATGCAATCGTCCTTCGCCCTGCGGACAGTGGTCAAGACCACGGCGCTGGCGGTCTGATCCAAGGCCCCCCTCGCCTCCCCACAAGGGGGAGGGGAGGCGAGGGCCGTCGAGGGTCCGGACAGAGTCAAAGCCGGTAGTAATCCCGATACCAGGCCACAAAGGCGGTAACCCCGTCGCGAACGGTGGTCTCGGGCTGATAACCGGTCAGGCGTTTCAACAGGCTGCAATCGGCCCAGGTTTCCGGCACGTCGCCCTTCTGCATGTCCATGAAATTCTTGCGGACCGGGATCCCCAGCGCACGTTCGATTTCCGTGATGAACTCCAGCAGCGGCACGCGTGTGCTGTTGCCGATGTTCACCGTGCGGAAGGGGGCGGCGGGGCTCAGGCTGTCGCCGGGAAGGATGTCCTCAGGGGTTGCGGGCTGCACTGGCGGCTGGTCCACCAACAGGCGGATGCCGCGCACCAGATCCGTCACATAGGTGAAGTCCCGCGCCATCTGGCCGTGGTTGTAGACGTCGATCGCGTCCCCCTCCAGCGCGGCCTTCACGAACTTGAACAGCGCCATGTCGGGCCGCCCCAAGGGGCCATAGACGGTGAAGAACCGGAACATGGTCACTGGCAGCTTCCACAGATGGGCATAGCTATGCGCCATCACCTCATTCGCCTTCTTGGTCGCAGCATAAAGTGTCAGCGGCGTTTCGGTCTTCTGCACCTCCGCAAAGGGCATCTCGGTATTCGCGCCGTACACCGATGAGGTTGAGGCCATCAGCAGGTGCTGCACTCCAAGGCTGCGCGCACATTCCATGATGTTGAACGTGCCGATCAGGTTCGATTCCACATAGGACCGGGGGTTTTCCAGCGAATAGCGAACCCCCGCCTGCGCCGCCAGATGAACAATGACATCCGGCCGCTCGCGGTCACACAGGGCCTGCAGACGGGCCATGTCTTCAAGCATCCCCTCCTCGCAGGAAAAGCCGGGGGATTGCATCAGCATCTGGTGGCGGTGCCGCTTCAGTGCGACGTCGTAATAGGGGGTCATCCCGTCATAGCCGATGACGCGGAAGCCATCCTTCAACATCAGCTGTGCCAGATGAAATCCGATGAACCCGGCCGTTCCGGTGATCAGAACGCTGCGCATCTGCCTGCTCCTTGCTGGTGTGAAAAACCCCCGGCCTCACGGACGGGGGTTGATCGGGCGGGTATCGCTACCCCAGTGTCGCTGACGCCTTAAAGGCCGCCTTCACGCTGAAGCTTCTTCCGGGCAAGTTTCCTTGCACGGCGGACGGCTTCGGCCTGTTCGCGTGCTTTCTTGACGGAGGGCTTCTCGAAATGCTGCTTGAGCTTCATTTCCCGAAACACCCCTTCGCGCTGAAGTTTCTTCTTCAGGGCACGGAGAGCCTGTTCGACGTTGTTGTCGCGGACGCTGACCTGCATGTGGTTGTCACCACCTTCCTAAGTTAGAGTTGCACTATGATGTGCAGGCCCGCGCCCTATAACAAAGGGGGGGTGGCTTGTCCACAAATGCTGAATGCGGAGGTTAGGATGACCGAAGACACCAAAGACCGGGTTCTGGACGCGGCGCTTGTCCATGTGCCGTTCGACGGCTGGTCCGACCGTACGCTCAAGGCAGCACTGGCTGATGCGGGGGTGGCCGCAGGCCTTGGCAAGGCGCTGTTCCCACGCGGTGGCGTCGATCTTGCGCTGGCCTACCACGCCCGCGGCGATGCCGAGATGCTGGCCCGGCTGGCCGAGACTGACCTTCAGGCGCTCCGCTTTCGTGACCGCATTGCCAAGGCCGTCCAGATCCGGCTTCAGCTTGCAGATCAAGAGCTTGTGCGCCGAGGCAGCACACTGTTTTCCCTGCCGCAGCACGCGGGTGACGGGGCGAAGGCGGTCTGGGGCACGGCCGACAAGATCTGGACCGCGCTGGGCGACACTTCGACCGACGTGAACTGGTACACCAAACGCGCCACCCTGTCGGCCGTCTACGGTGCCACGGTCCTCTACTGGCTGGGCGACACCTCACCCGGGCATCAAGCCACATGGGAGTTTCTGGATCGCCGCATTGATGGCGTGATGCAGTTCGAAAAGCTGAAAGCCGCTGTCCGTGAGAATCCGCTGGGCAAGGCGATTCTTGCGGGCCCCGGAAAGGTTCTGGAAACTCTCCGTGCCCCAAGATCGCCGGACAACCTGCCCGGCCGCACCAAAGGCTGATCCGCCTGCCGAAGACCCTGCCTTGAAAGACCTGATTATGTCCCTGTCCCACTCGATGCTTGCTGTTGAAATCTCGGCCCCCGGTGGGCCGGATGTGCTGCACCCCTGTTCGGTTCCTGTCCCGGTGCCCGGCCATGGCCAGATCATCATCCGCGTGGCCTATGCGGGCGTGAACCGCCCCGATGCGCTGCAACGCTCTGGCGCCTATGCGCCGCCGCCCTCCGCCTCGCCGCTGCCGGGGTTGGAATGTTCGGGAACGGTGGTTGAAGTTGGCCCCGGTGTCAGCCGTTGGCAGATCGGGGATCAGGTCTGCGCGCTGCTGCCGGGGGGTGGCTACTCCGAATACGCCCTTACGCATGAGGCGCATGCCCTGCCCATTCCCCCCGGCCTTTCCTTGGCGGAAGCCGCCTGCCTGCCGGAAACCTGCTTCACCGTCTGGTCCAACGTGGTGATGCGCGGTGGCCTGCAGGCGGGGGAACGGTTTTTGGTCCATGGCGGAACCTCTGGCATCGGGACCAGCGCCATCCAGATTGCTGCCGCACTTGGGGCCCGGGTCTTCACGACGGCCGGGTCGGATGAAAAATGCGATGTCTGCCGCGATCTTGGGGCCGAGGTGGCGCTGAACTACCGTACCACGGATTTCGTGCCCGCCATCCGGGCCGAAGGCGGGGCCAACCTGATTCTCGACATGGTCGGCGGTCCGTATATTGAACGGAACATCAAGGCCCTCGCCGACGATGGCCGCCTTGTGCAGATCGCCTTCCTGCAAGGGCCGAAGGTCGCCCTCAACCTGGCTGAGGTGATGACCCGCCGCCTGACCTTTACTGGTTCAACCCTGCGTCCGCAGTCTGATCTTGCCAAGGCGCGAATTGCCCATGCGGTTGAAAGCCATGTCTGGCCGATGATCGCCCGGGGCGCGTTCCGCGTTGTCATGGACAGCGAATTCGCCTTGGCTGACGCTGCCGCCGCACATTGGCGGCTGGAATCGGGTGCCCATATCGGCAAGATCGCCCTGCGCGTCGAGGAATAGGGCAGCTACCTTTGCAGTGCCATGTGGGCGTTTTCACCCCGCGTTCACGGATTAACGGTTCTTTCACGCGCAAGCTGTGGGCGGGTTTGGTACACCACTGTCAGGCGGGATCAGATCTTTCGATCCAGAACTAGGCCACCCGACAGTTCCCCAGCTGTCCCGGCACCGGATATTTTAGCAAGCCATTTTCCCCGACTTCCCCGAAGAACTGCATTTCACACTGATCCCGCCGCCTTTTCAGCGTACCGGCTCCAGCACAGCATCCGACAGGCGACAGTCGCGGATCACATCCGCGCCGCAGGTCCTTGGGGTCAGCTCATGGGTGAGGCAGATCCGCGCCTCCTGAATCAGGCCATCCTTGCAGGTTATGGTGATCTGGTCGCCCTCTAGGCCCGGGTTCGCCTCAAGAAACGCATCTTCGATTACGCTGGCGGGCAAGGTCAGGGACCGGTCGATCTGCCGGAAGACATCAGGAATCGCAATGCTGTCATAGGCTTGCCGTGCGGTGCGGTAGTAATCTGTTGCAGAAAGCCCGGAACAGCGCCCGTGCTTCTTCCACTGATAGAACGCCAGACCGGAGCCTCCCATGACATCGGCCATAGCGGCCGTTTCAGCGCGTGAGGGGTCACGCTGGCCTGTCCGGCAGAAGGACGGCCACCCCGCCTCATGCTGGGGCCAAAGGCCGTGAAGGATGAAGGTCAGCCCCCGGCCCGTATCGCATTGCGGATCGTCCCGCGCGTCACCTTCCAGCGCGCACCAGGCGGATGACCATGACAGCGACAGGACGTAATAGTCGAAGTCGCCCGCCCGGTCTTCCTGCGCGCTGACGACGGTTGCCCAGAACAAAGCCGCAAGAGTCATCAGGGTCCGGCGCATTTCCGCTTTTCCTTCCTGCTGCAAGGCCCTATATGGCGATTGAATTCCCAGAAAACGTGGAACTCGCGGGCCCCGCCCGCCGCCGTTTTCCCGGCCTGCGGAAGATTTGTAAAGGAGAGATCCGATGTCGATGTCAAAGCCGCTCATGGCCAAGGCCACTGCCGTCTGGCTGGTGGACAACACGACCCTCAGCTTTGCCCAGATCGCCGATTTCTGCGGCCTGCACGAGCTTGAGGTGCAGGGCATCGCTGACGGGGACGTCGCCGGTGGCGTGAAGGGCTTTGACCCCATCGCCAACAACCAGCTTGACCCGGTTGAGATTGACCGCGCCCAGACAGACCCGCTGTACCGCATGAAGCTGAAGTTCAACGCCGCTGCCGTGGGCGAGGAAAAGCGCCGGGGGCCGCGCTACACCCCGCTGTCCAAGCGGCAGGACCGCCCGGCCGCGATCCTGTGGCTGGTGAAGTTCCACCCGGAATTGTCGGATGGGGCGATTGGCAAGCTGGTCGGCACCACCAAGCCCACCATCCAGTCGATCCGCGAACGCAGCCACTGGAACATCTCGAACATCCAGCCGATCGACCCGGTGGCGCTGGGGCTTTGCAAGCAGTCAGAGCTTGATACCGCCGTGCAGGCCGCTGCGCGGAAGAAGGCGGCTGATGGTGTGGTGATGTCGGACGATGAGCGGCGCAAGCTGGTGTCGACCGAACAGTCGCTGGGCATGGACCCCGCGCCGAAAGTCCCCTCGGGGCTGGAGGTGTTTGGCGACGACGAGAAGGACGACAGCCTCGCAGGCAACTTCTCGGACGCGGAGAGCTTCTTCAACCTGCCTGCAGGGTCGCATGACGATGACGAGGATGAAGAAGACAACGGCCGCCGTCGGTAAAGCCTTGGTGTCCCGGGAGGGGGCACCTGTGAACCATTAGGTATATGGGGGTTAAGGTTTGCGAAACCTTAACCCCTTTCTGTTGCGCCTAGCCGTGCTTGATCATCACATGCCGGACCACGGTATAATCCTCAAGCGCGTAGGCGGACATGTCCTTGCCATAGCCGGATTGCTTCAACCCGCCGTGGGGCATTTCGTTGGTCAGCATGAAATGGGTGTTGATCCAGGTGCAGCCGTAGCGAAGCCGTGCGGCAGTGGCCATTGCGCGCCCCACGTCGCGGGTCCAGACCGATGAGGCAAGGCCGTAGTCGCTGTCATTGGCCCAGCCGACAGCATCATCGACATCGCTGAACGGCGTGACCGACACGACGGGACCGAACACCTCACGCCGGACGATTTCGTCGTCCTGCTTGGCGCCGGCGACGACAGTGGGGCGGTAGTAGAAGCCCTGATCCATCGCCTCACCCCCCGTTGTCACCTGAACATGGTTCAACTCGCGCGCGCGGTTGACGAAACTGGCAACGCGGTCGCGCTGGCGTTGGCTGATCAGGGGGCCGATTTCGTTTGTCGTGTCATCCTCGGCCCCAAGGGTGATCGATGCAGCGGCGGCGGTCAGGTCTGCGACCAGAGTGTCGTAGACCTTTTTCCCAGCATAGACGCGGCAGGCGGCGGTGCAGTCCTGCCCGGCGTTGTAGAAACTGAAGGCGCGCAGGCCTTCGACCACGCTGTCGATATCGGCATCGTCAAAGACGATGACCGGGGCCTTGCCGCCCAGTTCCAGATGGGTGCGCTTGACGGTCTTGGCGGCGGCGTCCAGCATCTTCTTGCCGGTGGCGACGTCGCCGGTCAGGCTGATCATGTCGACCAAAGGGTGATTGATCAGATAGTTACCGACAGTCTGGCCGCGCCCGGCGACGACGTTGACCACACCTTCGGGCAATTCCTCGACCAGAATCCTTGCCATCTTCAGCGCGGTCAGGGGGGTCTGTTCACTGGGCTTGAAGATCACGGTATTGCCTCCACCAATGGCGGGGCCCAGCTTCCACGCCATCATCATCAGCGGGTAGTTCCATGGCGCGATCGAGGCGACGACGCCCACCGGATCGCGGCGGATCATGCTGGTGTGGCCGGTCAGATATTCGCCTGCGACCGTGCCATGCTGGCAGCGGACCGCCCCGGCGAAGTAGCGGTAGCAATCGACGATGGCGGGGATTTCGTCGTTCAAGGCGGCGTTGATCGGCTTGCCGCAGTTCAACGCCTCAAGTGCTGCGAAGGCGTCAGCCTCGGCCTCAACCCGGTCAGCGATGCGCAGGAGGGCGGCTGAGCGTTCGGCGGGGGTGGTGCGCGACCATGTGTCAAAGGCCTTTCGGGCGGCGGCGACCGCGCGGTCGACCTGCGCGGTGGAGGCTTCGGGGACATCAAGGATCAGACCGCCAGTACGGGGGTTCAGGATCGGTTCGGGCGTTTCCTGTCCGGGTTCGAAGCTGGCGCCGATAAGGAGGGCGGTGTCCATGCGGGATCTCCGTTATTTGCCCATGCCTGCCGTCTCGGACCCGCCGCGGGTGAGGTAGTAGGCAATGAGGATGGGAAAGAAGGTGGCCGCGAAGACCACGATGGCGACGACATTGGTCACCGGGCGTTGGCGCGGGCGGACCAGTTCGTTCAGCATCCAGATGGGAAGGGTGCTTTGCTGGCCGGCAGTGAAGGTGGTGACGATCACCTCATCAAAGGACAGGGCGAAAGCCAGCATCCCACCCGCCAGCAGGGCCGAGCCGAGGTTTGGCAGCAGAACGTAGCGGAAGGTCTGGAAGCTGTTGGCGCCAAGATCGGCCGATGCCTCCATGATCCCGCCGGACAGGCGGCGCATCCGGGCGACGGCGTTGTTGTAGACGATGACGATGCAGAAGGTGGCGTGGCCAAGGACGATGGTCCAGGTGCTGAACGGGATGTCCATGATCCCGAAGGCCGACCGCAACGACATGCCGGTGATGACGCCGGGAAGGGCGATGGGCAAAAGGATCAGCAGGGAAATCTGGTCGCGCCCGAAGAAACGCGCCCTTGCCATGGCGGCGGCAACGAGGGTGCCAAGGACCATCGCCAGCGCGGTGGAGATCGCGGCGACCTTGAGCGACAGAAACAGTGGGGGCCAGATGTCATCGCGGTTCCAAGCGACTCCGAACCATTCGGTGGTCAGGCCGGGGGGCGGAAACTGGTAGGTGCGTTCTTCAGTTGTGAAGGCGTAAAGGAAGATGATGAGGATCGGCAGGTGCAGGAACAAAAGCCCGCCGATGGCCGCGACCTTCAGACCGAGTGAGGCTTCAGAGCGCATCGAAAGCCCCCGCGCGTTTGGCAAGCGTCAGGTAGATCAGCATGATCAGGATCGGGACCACGGCGAATGCGGCGGCCAGCGGGATGTTCCCGGCGGTGCCCTGCAGCTGGTAGACCGCAAGGCCGATGAAGCGGGCCGAGTCGCCGACGATCTGTGGGATGATGTAGTCACCCAGCGTGAGCGAGAAGGTGAAGATCGACCCCGCGATGACGCCGGGCAGGGCCAAGGGCAGGATCACGGTGCGAAAGGTTTGCGACCGGGTGGCGCCAAGGTCAGCCGAGGCTTCCAGCATGGTGGTGGGCACACGCTCCAACGCGGCCTGCATCGGCAGGATCATGTAGGGCAGCCAGATGTAGACGAAGACAAGGAAAGTGCCGAAGGGCGAGGTGGACAGGGACGACCCCTCAAGCCCCGGGATCGACAGGATGCCGGTGATGATGAAGCCGGTGCCGGTGCCTTCGGCGGCCCAGCCAAGGATGCCTTCCTTGGCGAGGATCAGTTTCCACGCATAGACCTTGACCAGATAGCTGGACCACAAAGGCAGCATGACGCCAAGGTAGAAGGCCGCCTTCCACGGGCCCTTGGCGTAGCGGGCGGCGTAATAGGCGATGGGAAAGGCAAGGACGGCGCAGGCCAATGTCACGGCGGCGGCCATGACCACGGTGCGCAGGATGATGTCCAGATTCTGCGGCCGGAACAGCTCGGCATAGGTCTTGAGGGTGAACTCTTCCTTCACCACGCCGGAAAATTCGTCGATCGAGTAGAACGACTGAAGGAGGAGGGCGGCGAGGGATCCAAGGTAGACCACCCCAAGCCACAAAAGCGGCGGGGTGATGAGGAGGAGGAGGAGCAGGTTCGGGCGGCGCCAGAACAGGCCGGTAAGCCGGTCAGCAGGGCCACGGGGGCGGAGGATGGCGGACGCGGTCATGGGCGTGCGCCTTGACCGTCAAAATCCTTGAAGAAAGGATTTTGGGCGCCTTGTTCCCGGCTGCGGTGCGGGTGGGAAGTGTGGGAGCCTCCGGCGGGGATATTTGAGGACAGAAAATGCCTGGCGTGGGAGGGTATTTTCTGTCTGGAAATATCCCGGGGGTGAGCCTGAAAGGCGAGGGGGCAGCGCCCCCTGGGCGGTCTGTGTGGGGCTGTGCGGGGGGACATCACGCGCCCTCCATGAGATGGAGCGCAGCGGGGTCAAAGGCGATTGCGGTCCGGTCCCCTTCGGCGGGGACGGGCAGACCAGCCGGGACAAGGGCGGCGATTTCGGTTCCATTGGCATCAAGCACGACGCGCGTGCCGGAGCCGAGATAGCGCAGCGCGGTCACGGTGCCGGTGATCGGGCCGGTGGCGGCAAGGCGGGTCGCTTCGGGGCGGAGGCTGGCCCATTGGGCCGGGCCACCGAGGGCCAGTGTCATTTCGGGTGGCAGCACGTTGGAGGAGCCGACGAAGTCGGCCACGAAGCGGGTGGCGGGGCGGTCGTAAATATCCTGTGGGGTGCCGATCTGGGCGATGCGGCCTTCGTTGAAGACGGCAAGGTGATCGGCCATCGACAGCGCCTCGTGCTGGTCATGGGTCACGAAGACGAAGGTCAGGCCCAGCCGATGCTGCAGGGCCTTGAGTTCATCCTGCATCGCCTCACGCAGTTTCAGGTCAAGCGCGCCGAGGGGTTCGTCCAGCAACAGAACGCGGGGTTCGTTCACCAAGGCCCGGGCAAGGGCCACGCGCTGGCGTTGGCCGCCGGAAAGCTGCGCTGGCTTGCGATCGCCGTAGCCGTCCAGCTTGACGAGGGACAGCATGTCATCGGCCTTGGCATAGCGCTGGCTGCGGCTGACGCCCTTGACCATCAGCCCGTAAGCCACGTTGTCGCGCACGTTCAGGTGCGGAAACAGCGCGTAGTCCTGAAAGACGGTGTTGACGTTGCGCAGGTGGGGGGGCGTGGACGACACATCCTCGCCAAAGATGCGGATCTGGCCGCCGGTGGGTTTTTCAAACCCCGAGATCAGGCGCAGGCAGGTGGTCTTGCCGGACCCGGACGGCCCGAGCATGGCAAAGAAACTGCCTTCGGCAATCGTGAGGTCTACCCGGTCAACGGCCTTTACGGGGCCGAAGTGGCGGGAGACGTTCTGGAATTCGACGGCAGCGTTCATGGGCGGGGATCAAGCCATCTGAAAGAGGCCCCCCCACCCCATCCCTCCCCCACGAGGGGGGAGGGAGGCGCAGAGGTCAGCCGTCTGTGCGGGACGTGGGGTCAGGGTTGCCCCCCGCCCGATGTGGGAAGGGGGGAAGGGTCGGCGGTGCTTAGCGGCCGCCGATCACGCCGATGTAGTCGGACACCCAGCGATAGTAGGGTACGCAGGCACCGTCACCCTGGCTGCAATTCGACACCGGGGTGGTCCAGAAGCGGATCTTGTCGAAGTCATCAAGGCCGTTCGCGGTGCAGGTTTCGGCGGTGGACATCCCACGACCATCGGTGCAGGCGGCGGGCACGGCGGGGTTGGCGCCGAACCAGACCGCAAGGTCAGCCTGAAGGTTGGAGCTGAGCGTATGTTCCATCCACATGTAGGCGCAGTTCGGGTTGGCCGCATCGACATGCATCATCGTGGTATCGGCCCAACCGGTCGCGCCTTCCTGCGGGATGACGCTTGCGATGGGCTGGCCATCCGACTGCAGCAGGTTGCGCTGGAACGGCCACGAACCCGAGGCGACCACGCCTTCGTTCTTGAAGTCGTCGATCTGGATGAAGGCATCGTGCCAATAGCGGCTGACCAGATTGCGCTGGACGCGCAGCAGGTCAAGCGCTGCCTTGTACTGGTCTTCGTTCAGCTCATAGGGCGAGGTGATGCCCAGTTCCGGCTTGTGGAACATCAGGTACTGCGCGGCGTCGGCAATGTGGATCGGGCCGTCATAGGCCTGCACCCGGCCCTTGTTCGGCTGACCGTCGGGCAAGTTCATTTCCTCGAACACCACGTTCCACGAGGTTGGCGGTTCCTTGAACACCTCGGTGTTGTACATCAGGACGTTCGGGCCCCACATGTACGGCACGCCGTAGTGGACGCCATCGACGGTGTGCCAAGGCGCGGATTTCAGGCGGTCATCGACGGTGGACCAGGACGGGATCAGGTCGATGTTGATCGGCTGCACGCGGTCACCGGCCACAAGGCGCAGGGAAGCGTCGCCCGAGGCGGTGACAAGGTCAAAGCCGCCTTCGTTCATCAGGGCCACCATCTCGTCCGAGGTGTTGGCGGTCTTCACGTTCACCTTGCAGCCCGAGGCGGCTTCGAACTTGGTGACCCAGTCAAACTCGGCCACGGTCTCGCCGCGTTCGATATAGCCGGGCCAGGCGACGATGTTCACCTGACCTTCGGCTGCGCCGATTTCGGTGACTTGGGCCATCACCGGGGCGATGCCGGTAAGGACGGAGAGGGCAGTTGTGGCCATCAGCTTCGTGGTCTTCATTGCTAGCTCCCTGTGGATGGGCCGCGCATGCGGCGGCAAGCCGGTTTTCCGGTCAGACATGCAAGCTACGATGGTCATGACAAATCGCAATAGCAAAAATCTGAACCGCTTCATCGGTTTTTCCGATGGTTCGGGCGGGGCAGCAGGCAGGTTGTGTCACTGTGGCAGTTGGGCTGGGGTCAATTGCAGTGCGACCTTCCTTATCGCACCTGTGACATTGTCAGATATTCCTAGACTTGCTTCTGTCTCGCGGCGGAAGGTGATCCGGGCAATGGCAGGTTGACGAGGGCGAGGATGAAGGAAACGAAGGCGGCAGAGCCAACCTTGGCAGAGGCCGCAGCGTTGCTGGCGGATTGTCGTTATCTGCTGGTCATGCCGGTGCCATGGTATCAGGCGGCGGATGAGTCGGTCTGGCTGGATGATCTTTGGTACCGCGATCTTGTGCGACACCTTGACTACATCTCGGATCTGACGGTGCTGGCGCCGCGCCTGCCTTTGGAAAGCACGGAGGGGATGGTGCAGGTGCCAGCGGGGCTGCGGGGGCTGCGGTTCCAGTCATTACCCTGGGGCAAAAGCGTGTTGCAGGGTCTTGTCCGCGCGCCTGCCACTCTGGTGGCAGCGGCGCGTGCCGTGCGCGGTGCGGATCTGGTGCATTCGGGTGTCGCCGGCTGGCCATTCGCGCCGGGACTGTTCGCGAACCCACTTGCCGTGCTGGGCAGAAGGCCAATGGTGATTGTGGTGGAAAGCGCATTCTGGCGGCTGGCCGGGTCAGGACACCACAGCCGCAAGGCGCGCTTGCGTGCCGCCGTGACGGAAAGTTTTGCCCGCTTTTCGGTGCGGCGCGCGGCGCTGTCGGTCTTCACCCACGAAGGATACCGCGCCAGTCTGGGCCAGGGGTCAGAGGCCCGGTCGATCGTGACCCCGGCCACATGGATCGACGAGAACGACGTGCTGAGTGACGATGCCGCCCGCGCCGCATGGGGTGCGAAGCCCGGGCCGGTCCGCGTCATTGTTGCTGCGCGTCTGACCGAAGGGAAGGGGATTGCGGTGCTGCTGGCGGCATTGGCGACAGCTGAAGCCGAAGGCGTTCCGCTTCACGTCGATGTCATCGGGGATGGCCCGCTTCGCGCTGCGGTTCACGAGGCATCACAACGGTTTACGACGGTTCAGTTGCGGATGTTGGACCCTTTGCCCTATGGCGCACCGTTTCTGAACATGTTGCGCGGCTATCACGCGGCGCTGGTTCCGTCGGTGACGGACGAACAACCACGGATCTTGTTCGATGCGGCGTCGCAGGCGCTGCCGATCCTCGCCTCGGATACCGAAGGGCACCGCATGTTTGTCGAGGAAGGGGTGACGGGATGGCGCTTTGCACCTGACGATGCGACTGCACTTCTGGCGGTGTTGCGGCGCGCGGCGGCTTGCCCGGTGGACCTGCAGGCCATGGGTCTGACAGCGCGGGAGCGGGTGCTGGGCCAGACGCATCAGGCGATGCATCTTGTCCGCGCCCGTCGGCTTGCCAGCCTGTGGCGCGACCGCCGCGGGGGTGTTGCAGAGGCCCGATAGACCCTGACTAAGCCCTACCGGTCACCGGGCCGCAGGATTGCTGCACCCTGCGCCGAGCGGATGAAGTTGCTGGCCGGGCCTGTCAATGGCGCGCCCTTGCGCCAGGCGAGGCCGACATGCACCGTCGGCAAGTCACCCGAGACATCGCGGATCTCGATCCGGTCGCCTTCAAGGCTCCATGGTCGGTAGACCAGCGATGGCAGGATCGCCAGACCCGCGCCGGTGGCGACAAGGGACCGCACCGCCTCGACGCTGCGGGTGCGGTAGGCGATTGCCGGCTTGACGGGCAGGGCCGCGGTGAGGCGGCGGGTGCTTTCCTCGATCTCGTCCACCATCAACTGGATCATCGGCTGACCTGCCAGTTCGTCCAGTGTGATGCTTTCCTGCTGGGACAGCGGGTGCCCCAGCGGCAGCCAAAGCCGGTAGGGCGACACAAGCAGGGTTTCGACATTCAGCGCCAAGCGGTCCTTGACCGACGATGTCAGGAGGACCGCCACGTCCAGTTCACCGCCGATCAGCAGGTGCTGAAGGTATTCGCCGTTATCCTCGATCACGTTGAGGGTGATCTGCGGAAAGGCGCGGCGGTAGCGGGCCAGGATGTCTGACAGCACATACCCGGCCACAAGGCTGGTGACTCCAAGCGACAGATGGCCTGTCGCTGCCTCGGCCTCGGTCTGGAAGGCACTGCGGGCCGAGGCGACATCGGCCAAAATCTTGCTGGCGTGGCGCAGGAAGGCTGAGCCCTTGTGCGTGATCAAAAGGCCGCGGGCCTGCCGGTCAAACAGGGTGACGCCAAGATCATCCTCAAGACTGCGGATCGCTTCGGTGACCGACGACTGGCTGATCGACATCGCCTGTGCCGCGCCGGTGACAGACCCGGCCTCGGCTGCGGCGACGAAGAATTGCAGTTGGCGGAGGGTGAAGGCCATGGGCTTTGGTCTGATCCTGCAGGCCTCGGGGGCTTGGCCCCCCTTGAGCCGCGATTGGGTCGGTCGGGGAAGGGTACAGTCGGGGAAAGACGTTGGGCGGGGTGATCTTGTCGCGGCGTCAGGGCGGTGTCCAGCGACGGCGGTCCAGCGCGACCCAGCCTTGGGGCAGGGCATCCGGGGGCGGGCCGTCATCCTGCCAGAACTGCAGGCGGATGTGGTCCGGCAGGGTTGGCGTGTCGGCAAGCGCGGCCACGGTCCAGACCAGATGAAAGCCATCTTCCAGCAGGCCTTCGGCGTAGAAGGCGATTTCTTCGGACTCCAGCGCCTCGCTGGGTGTGGCGGGCCAGCCTTCGGCACCCCCCCAGAAGACCAGCGCCTCGATCTCCGGGCGCTTGCGGGCGATGGCGGTAAGCGGGGCCAGAAAGACCTCGATCGGGGTGGGGTCGGGTTTGCGCTGGGTCAAGGCCGGTATCCTTTGGATGGGGCATTGTCCGGGCTTGGTCAGGGCAAAGTCAATCTGGTGAATGGGTCAGCGTGGTGGGGGCAGCATGAAATATGAACTGCGGGCTTGGCGGGTGGACGGAACGGGCAGCCGGGCCGTGGCGCATGGGGCCGAGGTGGCCTTGGGCACCGACCTTGCCGGGCGGCCAGAGGCGATGAACCCGGTGGAATTACTGCTTTCGGCATTGGCGGCCTGCATGATCAAGGGGGTGGAGCGGGTGTCCCCGATGCTCGACTTTGCCTTTGACGGCGTCGAAGTGCGGCTGGAGGCGGAGCGGCAGGATGCGCCGCCAAAGCTGGTGGCGATCACCTATGAGATCATCGTCAAGACCGAGGAGCGGGGGCCGAGGCTGGACCTTCTGCACCGCAACATCCTGAAATACGGGACGATTTCCAACACTTTGGCGGGGGCGGTGCCGTTGACCGGGATCATCCGCCGGGCGTGAGGGGCCGGAGTTTTGCAAAACTCCGGTCCGATTTCTTGGAAGAAATCGGGGTCTAGCGCCGGGTCATCGCGATGCGGATCAGAGCGCGTTCCATCACCGCCATGCCGGGCGCGCGGCTGGCGGAGCGAAGCGTAAGGTCGGTTTCCAGCAGCAGCGATACGGCGGTTTCCAAGGCGCGGCTGCCCCATTGCCCGGCCTGACGGCCCATGGCGTCCTTCTGCTTGAAGTTCACGCGTGCCTTCTGGATGCCGACGCCCGGACCTTGGGGGTCGCAGGCCGCGGCATGCAGGATGCGGAAATGGCGCAGCGCGGCGATGCAGATCGTGACGGGGAGGGTGCCCTGCCCCTCCAACCGCCGGAAGAAGGGGCCGATGGCATCGGTGCGCGCCTCGGCTACGGCAGAGATCAGGTCATCCACTTCGGCTTCGATCGTGGCGGGGGCCATGGCGGCGACATCGGCGGGGGTCAGGGGCGAAGCGTCGCTCCATTTGTAAAGCGCGATCTTTTCCAGCGTCTGGCGGAAATCGCCCGGGTCCAGCGCGCGGGCGAGGGTGGTGAGGTCGGTCATCGCCTCACGGTCCAGATCCGTCAGACCGGCCTTGGCCAGAGCGGCCTCAATCTCTTCCCGGCCGGGCGGTTCGTCATAAAGGCCGATGCAGATGGCCGTGGGGTGCTTTTCAAAGAGCGTCTTAAGCGCCGATTTGCTGGTGAGGTTGCCAGCGGTGACGACGATCTGGGCGTCGCCGGGTTTCCAGTCCTTCAGCGCGGTGGCGATGGTTTCGGTCAGCCCGTCGGTGGCATCTTCCAGAAAGGCGACCCGCGGGCCGGGGAAGAAACCGGTGGCCTTGATCGCATCCAGCAGCAGGCTGCCATCCTTGCGCAAATCGCCGCCAGACATGCGGGTCAGGCGCATTTCGCCCTCACCTTCGGGGCCGATGAGGGCGGCAATCGCCTCTTGCCGTTTCAGGGCCACGCGCATTGCGTCAGCCCCGAAGATCAAAAGCCCCGAACGCCCCGGATCGGGTTTGGCGCAATAGCGGCTGGCCTCAATCCCTTTCAGGATCATGGCAGGCTGGGGGAAACGGCGATCAGGCGGGCGGTGATCTGGTCGGCAAGGATGCGCATCAGGCGGTAGGCGGCATCTTCCTCGGCGGCCAAGCCGGCAACGGTTGATCCGGTGGCGGAATAGGCGGTGAAACTTTGGACCCGTCCCCCGGCAAGGCGCGCGCCGGTGGCGCGGTCGGACAGGGTGTATTCGATCACGCCCTTCAGGTTGTAGCGGGTGATGTCGTTTTCCGTAGTGATGCCGACGCCGACCGCTTCTGTCGTGATCGTATAGGCCAGATCGTAGCGGTGGTTTTCCGGCCGGCCAAGGCGTTCCTCAAGCCGCTCCACCAGATCGAAGCCGTTCTTGTCGGTCGGGTCCTGCGCACGGACGGTGCCGAGGAGCGCCGTCGCAGCGCCCCCCGGTGCGTAGGCGGGGGTGAAGCCGCAGGCGGCGAGGGCGAGCGGCGCGAGAAGAAGAGAGCGGCGCGAAAGCGCCGCCCTCCCCCCTGTGTGGGGGAGGGATGGGGTGGGGGGACACCCGCGCCTTGGGAGGGTTTTGTCAGACGACGACATTGATGATGCGGCCCGGCACGACGATGATCTTCTTCACCGGCTGCCCGGCAAGGAACTTGATCACATCCTCATCCGCCAGCGCCAGCTTTTCAACCTCTGCCACGGGCATATCCTTCGGCACGCTGATTTCCGCCCGCCGCTTGCCGTTGATCTGGATCGGCAGGATGACCGTGTCATCGATCAGCAGCGCCGGGTCCGCCTTGGGCCATGGGGCCTGAGCGCAGAGGCCCGCACCGCCGTGGAAGGCCCAGATGGATTCCGCGATGTGCGGGGTCATCGGGGACATCAGCTTGGCCAGCGTGCGGATCGCCTCTTTCATCGGGGCGGTGGAGGCATTGGCCTTGGCGAGGGTGTTGGTGAAGGCATAAAGGCTGGCGATGGCCTTGTTGAAGGCAAAGCCTTCGATGCCCTTCGTCACCTCGTCGATGGCGCGGGCCGTGGCTTTCGCCAGATCGGTGTCACCCTCTCCCCTGTGATCGACCGGCATGTCGCCAATGCGGGAACACAGCGCCCAGACGCGGCTGAGGTGCTTGAACGCGGCCTCGGCACCCGAGGCGGTCCATTCCACATCGCGTTCTGGGGGCGAGTCGGACATGACGAACCAGCGCGCGGTATCGGCGCCGAAACTGGCGATGATGTTCATCGGGTCGACGACGTTCTTCTTCGACTTCGACATCTTGGCCGAGGGGATCACTTCAACCAGCAGCCCTTCGTCGCTGAGGGCGCGGATGAAGGCGTCGACGTCGTCGATCATGTCCACCGGCGGAGGCTCGTTGCCCCGCACGACGATCCTGCGGTCGGCCACGTTGAAGACAGTCACGTCCTCGGGCAGGTGATAGACCGGGCGACCCTGCGTGTCGGTGGTCTTGTAGATCTCATGCGTCACCATGCCTTGGGTGAACAGCGCATTGAACGGCTCGATGGCCTTCTCGGGCAAATGGCCGGTCTTGTGCATCGCCCGGGCGAAGAAGCGGGAATAGAGGAGGTGCAGGATCGCATGCTCCACCCCGCCGATATACTGGTCGACGTTCATCCAGTAGGCGGCATCCTCGGCCACGGTCGGCGTTGTCGCGCGAGGGGCGGTAAAGCGGGCGTAGTACCAGCTTGAGTCCACGAAGGTATCCATCGTATCCGTCTCACGCCGGGCCTTGGCGCCGCATTTCGGGCAAGTGCAGTCGCGCCAGGTCGGGTGGCGGTCCAGCGGGTTGCCGGGGATGTCGAAGCTGACGTCGTAGGGCAGTTCGATGGGCAGGTTCTTCTTGTCCTCGGGCACCACGCCGCAGGTGGCGCAGTGGATCACGGGGATCGGGCAGCCCCAATAGCGCTGGCGGGACACGCCCCAGTCGCGCAGGCGGAACTTGGTGACGCCCTTGCCATAACCGTTGGCTTCGGCGTGGGCGATAGCGGTGGCCACCCCTTCATCGCCCGTCTGCACCTCATCCCCGGCAAAGCCGCGGACATAGTGCACCTTTTCCGACTTCATCGGCACGAAAGCCTCGGCCAGCGACTCGTCCATTCCTTCGGCCAGAAACACCGGCTTGATCGGCAGCCGGTATTTCGTGGCAAAGTCAAAGTCGCGCTGGTCATGCGCCGGGCAACCGAAGATCGCCCCGGTGCCGTAATCCATCAGGATGAAGTTCGCGATCCAGACCGGCAATTCCCACGTCGGATCAAGCGGATGCTTGACCCTTATGCCCGTGTCATAGCCAATCTTCTCAGCCGTCTCGATCTCTTCCGCGCTGGTGCCGCCCTTTCGGCATTCGGCCACGAAAGCCGCCACCGCAGGGTCACCCTCCAGCGCCTTGGCCAGCGGGTGATCGGCGGAAATCGCGGCAAAGCTGGCGCCCATCAGCGTGTCGGGGCGGGTGGTATACACCTCCAGCGTCTCGAACCCGGTTGGAGCCCCCACCGTATCGAACGCAAACTGCAATCCACGGGATTTCCCGATCCAGTTCGCCTGCATCAGGCGCACCTTCTCCGGCCAGTTGGTCAACCCGTCCAGCGCGGACAGCAATTCCTCGGAATAATCGCTGATCTTGAAGAACCACTGTGTCAACTCGCGCCGCTCCACCGCAGCGCCGGACCGCCAGCCCTTGCCGTCGATCACCTGCTCGTTCGCCAGCACCGTCATGTCGACCGGGTCCCAGTTGACCACCGCCGCCTTGCGATAGACAAGGCCCGCCTCCAGCATGTCGATGAACATGGCCTGCTGCTGGCCGTAATATTCCGGGTCGCAGGTCGCCAATTCGCGGGACCAGTCGATCGACAGCCCCAAAGGCTTCATCTGCGCCTTCATGTCGGCGATGTTGCCGTAGGTCCAGTCCTTCGGATGGCCGCCCCGTTCCATCGCGGCGTTTTCGGCGGGCATGCCGAAGGCGTCCCAGCCCATCGGGTGCAGCACCGAAAACCCCTGCGCCAGCTTGGTCCGCGCCACCACATCGCCCATCGTGTAGTTGCGGACGTGCCCCATGTGGATGCGGCCCGATGGATAGGGAAACATCTCCAGCACATAATACTTCGGCTTTGCCGGATCGCGCTGCGCGGTGAAGGTCCCCGCTTCATCCCAGGCCTGCTGCCACTTGGGTTCGATCACCGATGGGTCATAGCGCGACATTCTGGGAGCCTCATGCAGGGTTGAGCGGCGGAATTACACCGCAGCAAAAGGAAAGGTCCACCCCATCCTTTCTCTTCTCCAAATATCCCGGGGGTGCGGGGGCTGGCCCCCGCTGCCGTCATCAAAGTTTGCTGTCGCGCACCCGAAGCTGGCGGGCGCGGGTCAGGATCGCATCCTCGATCGCGCGGACGGTTTCCGGGGCTACCGACCCACCGCCCTGCGATTGCAGGGCAACTTTCAGGCTGCGCGCATCAAGTGCCGGGTCCTGCACATAGACGGTAGCGCGGTAGGCGCGGCCACCGCCCGGTGGGCGGCCATATCCGGTGGTGAACACGCCGGTGAACGGATCAACCGATTCGACCGGCAGGAAGTTCAGCACTTCAAGGCTGGCCTGCCAGATATACTTGTTCACCTCGACCGTCGTGTTCGGGTCGTCGGCATTGGAGAACAGGCTCCAGATCGTGTTGCGTCCGGTACGGGGGCCTGTCTGGCGGATTTCGTTGGTGATGGGCGCGCGCCGCGATTCAGAGACCCTGGCGGCGGCAAGCTGCTCTTCGGTTTGGGGCGCGCGGCGGAACAACCCGCTGTCACCGCTCGCAAAGCCACCCCCGCAGGCAGACAGCGTCACGGCCAGCCCCGCTGCAAGCGTCATCCGTGCAAGTTGCTGCAAGATCATCTGGCCATCCTCAGTTCCCGTGTTCGTTGTCTAACTGAGCGTCCAAGGCCTGCCAAGGCCTTTCGATATTCAATGCAGTGCCGGGCCCATGCGCGGGCCGGGCGAAGCGGGGAATCCGGACCTGTGGCTTTACTGCACCAACTGAACGCCGTTTTCTGGCCTTCTGCCTGTTGCCGTTGCAATCGGGGACGTCTGGGGCGAAAAACACGCCATTCCACTGCGGATTCCCCTGCGGCGGGCCTACCTTGAAGAAAGAGGGAACAACATGAAAAAAGTGCTTCTCGCAACCACCGTGCTGGCTCTGACCGCACCGATGGCTGTCGCAGAGATCAGCTTCTCGGGTTACGGGCGGTTCGGTCTTGACTACAACTCGGACGCAGACCTGGTTGGCGAAGAAAACTCGCAGATCAACATGCGTATGCGTGTCAACATCGACGGTTCGGTTGAAACCGACAGCGGCGTGACCTTCGGTGGTCGTGTGCGTCTGCAGTACACCGACGGCAATGACCAAGCGACCCTGTCGCCTGCTCAGCTGTACGCCACGATGGCTGGCTTCCGCGTCGAAGTTGGTAACACCAACTCCGCTTGGGACTCCGCCGCTCTGATGTACAACTCGGAAATCGGCTACCTGGACCGTGGCTTCGGTGACCCGAACTACTTCGGCCTCGCTTTCGAAAGCACCCCTTCGGGTTCTGACGACCGCATGGGTCTGTTCGTTGGCTACTCGGTCGGCGACCTGAATGCTCGTATCTCGTTGATCACCCTTGACCAGGTGACCGACGCCAGCACCGACGACGAGATCTCGATCTCGGCCGACTATGTGTTCGGTGCTGTGACTGTTGCGGCTGCTTACGCCGACAACTACGGCGCTGTTGACGGCGATGAGTTCTTCTACCTCGGCGCTGAGTACGCGATCAGCGACGCAGCCAACATCGGCCTGCTGTATTTTGACTTCGATGCGAACGATCCGCTGCTTGAAGACTCGACCCGCGTCACCCTGTACGGCAACTACACCATGGATGCGATCACCTTCAAAGGTTACGTCGCAACCGACGACGAAGAAGGTCTGGCAACCGACGTGGCCTACGGCCTCGGCGTTGACTACGACCTCGGCGGCGCTCGTCTGGCTGCTGACATCCACCGCAGCTACGACGAAGCAACCATCGCTGGTCTCGGCGTTCGCTTCGACTTCTAATCCTTCGGGATCCTTCTTTCGGAGAGAGCGGGCCTTGTGCCCGCTCTTTTCTTTTTGTGCCACGGGGCTAGGGTCTGCCCGAAAGAGGGGGTGACAGCATGGCACTGGCAGAGATCACGGCACGGATCGGCGCGGCCGAAGCAGCGGCGGGGCGGGCCGTGGGGTCGGTCCGGCTGATCGCCGTGTCAAAGGTGCAGCCGCTGGACCGCGTGGTTGCCGTGCTGGACGCGGGGCACCGGCTGTTCGGCGAAAACTATGTGCAAGAGGCGGCGGCGAAATGGCCTGACCTGCGCGCCCGCTTTGGCCCGGTTCAGGTGCACATGATCGGCCCGTTGCAGACCAACAAGGCCAAGGTTGCGGTGGAGCTGTTCGACGCGATCCACACGCTGGACCGCCCGTCCCTTGCGCAAAAGTTGGCGAGCCTTGCGCAGGCACGCGGTTCCTGCCCGGATCTGTTCGTGCAGGTGAACACGGGCGAAGAACCGCAGAAGGCCGGCGTCCTGCCCGCCGACCTTGCCGGGTTCCTGAAGGATTGCCGGGCGCTGGACCTGTCGCCTAAGGGGTTGATGTGCATCCCGCCCGAAGGTGAAGACTCCACCCCCCATTTCGCGATGCTGGCCCAGATGGCGGCGGATCATGGGCTGACCGGCCTGTCGATGGGGATGAGCGGGGATTTCGAAGCCGCGATTGCGCATGGCGCCACCCATGTCCGCGTGGGCAGCGCGATCTTCGGCGCGCGGGCCTATCCGGCCTGAGGCAGGCACCCGGTCAACCCGGCCGGCAGGACCAGCGGCGCACCAAGGGCGTAAAGCGTGGCGACAAGGCTGGTATCCCCGCGCAAGGTCACGCTGACCGGCCCGGCGCTGACCACCGACACCCCTGATGGCAGGGCAGCGACGAACCCGTCAGGCGGAAACATCACCAACGCCGCCGGAGCCTCCCCCCCCAGCCGCATGACCAACGCCAGAGTGCCGATCCAGCCAAGTGCGACCAGTGGCAAGGCCGCGATCCAGCGCCAGTCAATAATCATGGATATGTTCCAGCGCGCCTTGTGGCAGGCTGTTCAGGGTTTCGGCCAATTCGCTGGCCGGAACCAGCACCAGATGCCGGAACCCCGGGTTGCCCTGCCGGGGGAAGGAGTGAATCGCGGCATCGGCTGTGGGTTGATCGGTGATGATGGTGAACAGAATGTCGTCATTCCCGGCAATTTCCGTGAAACGGCCACCCGCAGCGGCGATGGTTTCCGCCACCTTGGTAAAGGCGCGGTAGCGGGGGGCTTCAATGACAATGCCCTCCGGCAGGGTTTCGATCACTTGAACATCGGACAGTTCGGCGAGCGTCGTTTCCGGCAGATCCTTCACCACGGCCCTTAGCCGCAGTTGGTCCTCCCCCACCGCAGCCACGGCGGCGGCAATCACCCGCGCATAGGCCGCCTTGGCCCGGTATTCGGCGCCAAGGGCAAGCCGCCTTTCCCTGTCGCGCAGGCTGTCGGTCGCTTGCGCGTCCAGTTCGGCGGCGTCGCGCGGGAAGTCCCATTTGTACCAGGGGGTTTGCTGCAGAAAGACCGCATAGTCAGCGGTCTGTCGGGCGGACAGATCATCCAGAGGCGCGCGGGCATCGCCCCGGATCAGGGTGAAGATCCGGCCTATGGTTTCCTCATAGGCGGCCTTGGCCAAAAGCTCGGCGGTAAAGCTGACGCCGATTGTGTAGACCATCTGCTTGGTCTCCCAAGGGAAACCGCCGTGGGGACCAGAGGCCTGCGACAAGGCGCAGGTCGACGACCAGAAGCCCGCGACCGAGGAGAGGAACCCGTAGTGATGTGGGTCTGCGGTGCGGATAACTTGGCCGTAATCGGCATAGGCGTGGACGATATGCCATTCCGGGTAGGTCAGCAGCGTGCGACCCTCCGGGCGCTGCCAGTCAGGCCCGACAAGGGGGGTATGGGCCACAGCCGCGCCTGCCGGGCGGCACATCGTCTCGACATAGGCGACGGGGGACAGCAGGCCAAGGACAAGGACGAGGACCAGCAGGACAAGGCGACGTATCCAGCGCAGAAGGACCCTCACCGCTTGAACCCGATGTAAAGCGCGAAGCCACCCAGCAGCAGGTGCGGCACGGAAGACAGGAATTTCAGCGTGTAGGAGATGTCGAGAACCCCCCAGGTGAAGATGCCAAGGTCAAGAAAGCCCGACCCGGCATAGGTGCCCAGAAGCCCGTCGAGGAAGTACAGCGCGCCGAACAGGATCAGGAACATCCGCGACGCCCGGGTTGACAGGACCGCCGCCACCAGCGCCCAGAGGGCCGAAGCAAGGTGCAGCGCGTCGTCATAGACATCCAGCGCGAAGATCCCGAAGGTGCGGCCTTCGGCATCCACGATCCCGGGGATCGGCAGGTAGTTGAGTGAGGCGACCAGCGCCAGAATGACGGCATAGGCGAAGGCGGTTTTGCGGTGCAGGGTCAATAGACGAATCCCTTGTCCAGATAGGTGTCCCAAAGGGCGTTTCTGAGGCGGAGCTTCGGGTCGACCTGCAGCTTCACCTTCAGGAAATCCAGCGATCGGCCATAGCAACGGCGAAACTGGTCCGGCGTCGCATGCAGCCGGTAGGGCAAATAATAGCTGCCGCCGATGGCCAGAACGGCCTCGATCAGCTCTTGCGTCATCCGGGCCATGTCAGCCTCGGCCCGCGCAGTCATCTCTTGGCTGAACAGCAGGACAGAGGCGATGCGGGGGCCATCCGGCGCGTAGCTGAGCAGCGCGGTCGGGTCTTGGGCGACATAGCGCAGGGTGATGTTCAGAAGCTCTTGATAGCTGCCGGGGATGATCGCCTTGGCGGCGGCGGCGAAGTCGGCAAAGCGGTCGGGGGCGACGAAGTATTCGTGCAGGATGTCGGTGCGGGTCGAGTCGCGGTCATCCAGGGTGATGACCGGTTCGTTCATCAGGCTGGATCGGCTGGACTTGCCCGCCAGCATTGCGCCGATGCCGGTTTCAATCCCCCAGCGACGGCGCTTGATCCATTCGTTGCCCGGCTGCGCCCTGAAGATCGCGCGTGAGGCTTTGGACAGGAAGCCCGACCCGCTGGCCGGGGGGATGTCACCGGCAACGGGGCGGTAGGTCACCAGCATGGCGTCGTCAAAGAACCCCTCACGGTCGATGTTCAGGCGGCCATAGGCCATGGGGGTGGAGCCATCGGCGATGGCGGTGAAGGCGGCGGCGAAATCGGCGGTGGGCATGGTCTGGAACGTGGGTTCCAGCAGCTGGTTCGGTACTGCCTCAACCTCCAGTTCCGTAATCAGGCCGATCAGGCCATAGCCGCCCATCGCGGCGGCGAAAAGGTCAGCGTTTTCACTGCGCGAGGCGGTGACAAGGCTGCCATCGGCCAGCAGCATCTGGATGGATCGCACGGTTGATCCCATGGGGCCGTAGGGCATCGGCCAGCCATGCGCGCCCACCGAAAAGGTGGAGGCGACGCCGAAATCCGCGTTGGATTGCATGACCTTGGGCGACAGGCCAAGCGGGTCGAGCGCGGTGATCACCTGATGCCAGCGGGTGCCGGCCTGCACGCGGTAAGTCTCCCCCTCAACCAGGATTGAGGGCGTGTCGAAGGTGATCGCGTGGCCGTCGCGGGGGATGGCTTGCCCCCCCATCGAATGGCGTGCAGCGCCGATGCAGACGGGGCGATCCTCCGCCTCGGCAGCGCGCAGTTCGGCCCGGAGCGTGGCAATCAGGGCATCGCCCGGCGGGTCCTTGACGATGATGTGCTTGAAGATCGGCGTTTCCGACAGGAGCGAGGCGTCGTTCAAAGTGGTCTCACCGCCTGCCGGGGCGACAATCGCCACCCCGTCAAGCGAGGGGTTCGCGGCCCCCATCCACCGGCTGCCAGCCACACCCACCGCTGCCCCGGCACCAAACAGGGCGGCCCGTCTTGTCAGCGCCATGCGGCACCCTTTTCATTGTCCCAAGGCGCAGAATGGCGCGGCCCGTTGCAGGCGTCCAGTCAGCTTTTCCAGATGGGGAAAGCGTGTCAGGTCAGCCAGACGCGGGCATAGGGTGGCAGGACGATCTGGCCCGCATGGGTTTCCACGCGCTGATCCGATAGCATGTCATGCATGGCCGTGACCCCAAGCGCGCGGGCCGACGCTTCGCCGATGTGCTGCCAGCGTTCGGTGAAGTTGAACAGGCCCAGCAGCGTGCCGGTCGGTGCAAGCCGCTGGAAGGCCAGCACGGCATCGTTGCCCGCAGCAACGACGCGGATCGGCACCGCCGCATGCAGGGCAGGCGTGGCGGCGCGGCGGGCGAGGATCTGCCGGGTTCCCCAGAAGACCCGCGCGGCGGGGGTGTCGCCGGAGTGCCGACCTTCAGCCCGTGCCCAGTCCATCTGCGGCCGGTGGATCCAGCGGCTGTCATGGGCGTGATCCGGATTGGCCAAATAGCCGTAGTCGTTGGGCAGGGCCAGCTCATCCCCCATGTAAATCAACGGGATACCGCCCCATGCGGCAATCAGGGCATGACCCAAAAGCATCCGCTGCACGGCCATTTCCACCCCGGCCTCATCCCCCGCAGCCTCGGCCAGTTCCAGCCCGGCAAGCGAAGCGAAGCTGCCGGAAATGCGCTTGTCGCCGGTCGCCTCGTTGAACTGGAAAAGCGCACCCTTGGCGAAGGTGCCGGGAAAGCTGCCTTCGTAGAAATCCGACAGGAAATTGCGATGGCCGTGGCCCGAGGCACCGACGGCGGCGGCATCCTCATCGGTGATCGCCCAGCCGATATCGTCATGGCAGCGGATGTAGGTCGCATAAGTGGCATTGGTCAGCCTGTCGGGGAAGTGGGTGGCCAGCACATGCGTCATCAGGCGCGTGTCGCGGGTGGCAAGCGCAGACCAAAACTGCACCATGAGCGAGTTGTGGTAGGCAAGGTTCGCGACCTTTCCGTCATGCCGCCCTCGCCCAAGGTAGGGCAGCATCTCTGCGGGCGCGACAATCGCCTCGGCCAGATGCAGTACGGCGGCGCTGGCAATCCGGCTGCAGGCGCGCAGGGCTTGCAGCAGCATGTGAACTTCGGGTTCCGACTGGCAGCGGGTGCCCATCCGTTTCCACATGAAGGCCACGGCATCGAGCCGCAGGACATCGACGCCCTTGTTGGCAAGGAACAGCATGACCTCGACGATTTCCAGAAACACTGCGGGGTTGGCCCAGTTCAGGTCCCACTGGTGTTCGTTGAAGGTGGTCCAGACCCATTTCCCGAACTCGGGGTAATGGGTGAAGTTGCCCGGCGCGTTGTCGGGGAAAACCTCGACCAACGTCTGTTCGTACTGGTTGGGCAGATCGGGCGAGTCGAACATCAGGTAGTAGTCCTTATAGGCAGGGTCGCCCTTCGCGGCCTTCTTGGCCCAGGCGTGCTCTTTCGCGGTGTGGTTCAGCACCAGATCGACGCACAGGGAAATGCCACGGGCGCGCAGGGCGCGGCTGACGGCTTCGAAGTCGGCCATCGTGCCGAAGGCGGGGTTGATCTGGCGGTAGTCCATTACCGAATAGCCACCATCGCTGTCGCCGGGGCGGGGCTTCAGGCAGGGCATCAGGTGGACATAGGTGATGCCAAGGTCCTCAAGGTAATCCAGCTTGTCGAGGATGCCTTGCAGCGTGCCGTTGAAGCGGTCGATGTAGAAGACATAGCCCGCCATGCCCGGACGCTGGAACCAGTCGGGCTCAAGGTCGCGCTGGAGGTCAAGGCGCTTGAGATCGGCCGGGCGGTCAGCCCAGCCCTTGCGCAAGGCCTTGATCAGCCGGGTGTGGAAGGTGGGATAGTCGGGATGCGCGCCATAGAGCGCCTCAAGCATCGGGAAGAGGTCAGGCGCGGACCGGGCCAGCCGCAGATCGAAGATGTCGTCATCCGCGCTGGACGGCGTTCTGGCCATGGCTGTCCTCCCCTTCTCGGGTAGATTATGCTGTCCAAAGCGGTTTGGAAAGGGGGCTGCCAGTGCTGGGGTCCGTCAGGGGTGGATGACCAGCCGGGTCTGATAGGTGATGCGGGGGGCGATCCAGCGCAGGGCGCGGCGGGACAGGGCGACGCAGCCTGCCGTGGGCGCGCCCGGGCGGCGCCATTGGTGGATGAAGATGGCCGAACCCCTGCCCGGATCGGCATCGGGCCAGTTCCAGTCTGTGATCAGGATCAGGTCATACATCGGGTCAGCCCGGCGCAGGCGTTCATGGCTGAACCCGTGCGGGGCGCGTACCATCAGGTTGTAGTCCTCATCCCGCGGGTCGTCGGACCACAGGTCTGACGGCCCGATGGGCAGCGCCCAATCCGCAGGGCGGGCCATCCGGTCCGGGCGGTACAGCATGCCAACGATCCTATGCACCCCGGCGGGCGTGGCCCCGTCGCCTTCGCGCTTGCTGGCGGCTGGTACGATCCCGCCGCGCCCCAGCGTGCAGGCAAAGCGGCGACCCATGAAGCGGACCCCCATCGGGGTGACGACCAGATCTTCCCGCTTCACAAAAGATGCCCCGATTTCGCGGCCTTGGTGGCCAGATAAGCGCTGTTTTCAGCGGTCATCCCGACCTTCAGCGGCACTCGTTCCGTCACATGCAGGCCGCAGCCTTCCATCATCGCCAGCTTTTTCGGGTTGTTCGTCATCAGCCGTACGGCGGAGAAACCCATCTTGCGCAGGATCTCGGCCCCCAGCCGGAAATCACGCTCGTCATCTTCAAAGCCAAGCCGGTGGTTCGCCTCGACCGTGTCAAAGCCCTGATCCTGCAAGGAATAGGCGCGCATCTTGTTGGCCAGACCGATCCCCCGGCCCTCCTGATTGAGGTAGAGCAGCACCCCCGCCCCTTCTTCGCCCATCTGCGCCAGTGCCGCACGAAGCTGTGGGCCGCAGTCACATTTCAGGCTTCCCAGCACGTCGCCAGTAAAGCAGGCCGAATGGAGCCTTGCCAGCACCGGTGCCGCGCGGTCAGGTTTGCCGATCTCGATGGCATAATGTTCTTCGCCACCGTCATCCGGGCGGAAGATGTGGACGCGCCCCGCGCTGGAGGCAACCAGCGGAACCCGGGCCGACACCACCTCGGCCATGGGCGACAGGGCGGCAAGGACGGGGGCGATGTCGTCCAGCGCCAGCAGGGTCAGGCCGCTGTCCTGCGCCAGTTGCAGCGGGTGGACCACTGGCACGACCAGCACCGCCGGTAGCAGATGCGCCGACTTCGCCAGCGCAAGGGCGGCGCGGTGCAGGTCAGCCGGCCCGTCCCGCAGGGATTGCAGCGGTCCTTTCATCGGGGCACGCAGGTCATCCGCCGGGTCGGCAACCGACCGCAGCCAGTGCAGCCCGGCATCGGCGGGCAGGACAATGCGGGCAAGATCCCCGTCATAGGCGCGCGCCTTCAGCGTTTCCGCCCGCCGTGCCGTGATGGCAAGAACCGGCGTGCCAAAACTCCGCAGATCGGCAAGGCGGGTGGGCTCCAACGCCTCAACCGCGACGACCATGGCGGCAGATCCAGCCATGCACAGCACCACCGGCACGCCCATGCGCAGATCGCCCCGGGCGCGGGTCAGCCGTTCGGTGGTGGTGAGGGTCAGTGTCATGCGTTCTCTCATACCCCCGGGGCTACGGAATTGAAACATTGACCGGCTGTACGACACGACCGCGTGAGGTTTTCGTTGCAATCCTTGAAGGGTCTGTGATCGGGGCGCATGTCCCCAGCAGAAGCATTGGAGGCACCCATGGCCGGACTTCGGAAAATCCTGTTGGTGGACGATGATGACGACCTGCGCGAAGCGTTGAGCGAGCAGTTGGTCCTGACTGAAGATTTCGATGTGTTCGAAGCCCGCACGGGTGCTGAGGGCATGGAAAAGACCAAGGCCGGTCTGTTCGATCTGGTGATCCTTGACGTGGGCCTGCCTGACACCGATGGCCGCGAACTGTGCCGCCGGATGCGCAAGGGTGGGGTCAAGTGCCCGATCCTGATGCTGACCGGGCACGACACCGACAGCGACACGATCCTTGGCCTTGACGCTGGTGCCAACGACTATGTGACCAAGCCGTTCAAGTTCCCGGTCCTTCTGGCCCGCATCCGTGCCCAGCTGCGCACGCATGAGCAGTCGGAAGATGCGATTTTCCAGATGGGTCCCTATACCTTCAAACCCGCGCAGAAGATGCTGGTGGACGAGAAGGACAAGAAGATCCGCCTGACGGAAAAGGAAACGAACATCCTGAAGTTCCTGTACCGCGCCAGCCAAAGCGTGGTCGCCCGGGATGTCCTGCTGCACGAGGTCTGGGGCTATAACGCGGGGGTCACCACCCACACGCTGGAAACCCATATCTACCGCCTGCGCCAGAAGATCGAGCCCGATCCTTCGAACGCGCGGATTCTTGTTACCGAAAGCGGGGGTTACCGGCTCGTCGCCTGAAGCGCGCGGGGTTCTGTTGCGCGGTAGCCGCAGTGTGTTGCGGCTGCCTTGCAACAGCCCAGAAATCTTGCGCATTGGGGCTTATTGTTGCCGGATTTGCTTGCTACCTTCAGTTCATGCACAGGTTGTGCACCAAGTTCCCCTTGTCGCGTCGGGGTTATGGCGCGGCATCCTCCCTGTTGGACCTGGCCGGGCTTCTTGCCCGGCCTCTTTTTTTCAATGGCTTGACCATAGGGTCGACGCAAGGGGCAGTTGTTGCCGCAGTCTGACCACTCTGCTACCCAAGCCTGATGCGCTATGTGTTCGGCCTTCTGACAATCCTTGTCTTCGTGGTTGTAATCGGGCTTCTTGGCCTGAGGCTGGCCGCGTCGCTGCGTGAGATCGGCATTCTTCCCGACCGCATCCCCGAAGAAGGGCGGATCGTCGAAACCGCGCTTGGCCCGATCTATGTCGAAGAGCTTGGGCCCGAGGATGGCCCGACGGTCCTGCTGGTGCACGGGTCCGTCGGCTGGTCGCGGATGTGGCGTCCGACGCAAGTGGCGCTGGCCACCGAAGGCTATCGCACCATCGCCTTCGACATGCCGCCGATGGGGTATTCCTTCCGCGATCCTGCCGCCGACTACAGCCGTCAGACGCAAGGCGGGCGCATGCTGGCGCTGATCGCGGCGCTTCAGGTGCGGCCCGTTGTGGTTGCCCATTCCTTCGGTGCCGGGCCAGCGGCCGAGGCGGCGATGGTTGACCCCGCGGCCTTTGCCGGGCTGGTCGTCGTTTCAGGCGCAATCGGACTGGAGGGGCGTGAAGGGGGCACCCTGCCATGGCCGCTGGGCAACCCGTTCATGCGCGAACTGGCCGTGTCGGCCAGCGTGACCAATCCCTTCGCGATGGGGCCGCTGCTGCGTCTTTTCCTCCATCGGAAGGAGGCCGCGACACAGGACGTGATCGACATGCTGCTGGCACCTTCCCGGCGGCCTGGCACGACTGCGGCGATTGCCGACTGGCTGCCAAGCCTGCTTGTGCCGCCAACCGGCGCATTGTCCACCCGGGCCGAGGGCTGGCAGGCGCTGGCCGTGCCGCTGGCCTTCCTCTGGGGCGACCGGGACACCGCCACGCCACTGGCGCAGGGCGAAAGGCTGGCCGAGCTGACCGGCGCGCCGCTTTCCATTCTGCCAGAGGTCGGCCATATTCCACAGATTGAGGCGCCGGATGACTTTCAGGCGGCGCTTATCGCCATCCTTGCCGACCTGACGCCCCCGATCCCAGCCCCTTGAGACCCCAATGTCCTTTACCCTTGCCACCTGGAACATCAACTCTGTCCGCCTGCGCGAAGGCCTGGTGGCCCGGTTGATGGCCGAAGAAGCGCCGGACATTCTGTGCCTGCAGGAATGCAAAAGCCCGGTCGAGATGATCCCCTTGGCGCAGTTTCAGGCGCTGGGCTACCGCTACATCGTGGCGCGGGGGCAAAAGGGCTATAACGGCGTGGCGATCCTGTCCAAGCTGCCCATCGTCGATGCCGGGGACAAAGACTTTGCCCAGCTTGGCCACGCGCGGCATGTGGCGGCGCGGCTGGAAAACGGGGTGACGATCCACAACACCTACGTCCCCGCGGGCGGTGATATCCCGGACCGCGAGGTGAATGTGAAGTTCGGCCAAAAGCTGGATTACCTGACCGAGATGCGCGATTTCTTCCGCTGGGAACGCCCCGACCGCGCGATCCTGGTCGGCGATTTGAACATCGCCCCGCGGGAAGATGACGTGTGGAATCACAAAGCCTTGCTGAAGATCGTGTCGCACACGCCCATCGAAGTTGACCATTTCAACGCGGTGATGGAGGCCGGGGGCTGGCAAGACGTCACCCGCCACGATCTTCGCGAAGGCCGGCTCTATAGCTGGTGGAGCTACCGCGCCGCCGACTGGGACGCCGCCGACAAGGGCCGCCGGCTGGACCATATCTGGGCCACCCCCGACATCCTGAACGCAAGCCACGCCAGCCGCATCCTGCGCCCCGTACGCGGGTGGGAAGGGCCAAGCGACCATGTGCCCGTGTTTGCCACGTTTGATCTTTAGTCGTTCAGGCTGTGGCCGCTCGTCGATGACTTCGTCACTCCTCGCTCGGGGCGCGCCCTCCGACGAGGAGACGAAGTCGCACGAGGAGGTTTTACTGACCCGCCACCAGCGCGGCCATGATCGCCTTGGCGCTGGCGCTGTCCCATTCGGCATCGCCGATCAGGCGGGCGACCTCTTGGCCTTCGGGGTTCAGGATCACGGTGACAGGCAAACCCATCACGCCCATGCCCCGCGCAAGTTCCGATTTCGGGTCGCGCAGGATCGGCAGCAGCTTGATTTCGGCCTCTGCAAAGAACTTCTCGATCCCGGTCACCGAGTTGCGCCCTGTCGCCACGGGTACGACGGCAATCTCGGGCATCGCCGCTTGCAGCCTGTCAAGCGAGGGCATCTCGTGCCGGCAGGGCGCGCACCATGTGGCCCAGAAGTTCAACACCACCCATTTGCCGCGATAGTCGGCCAGCGCATGTTCGCCGTCCGCCGCATCCAGCAGAACCGCCTCGGGCAGGGCCACAGGGTCGGTGTGCAGCGCCAGCTTCTTCATGTCGCCGTCGCGCAGGGCTGACATGTCCGCCGCCACCGGATTTGCACCAAGGATCAAGGCCGTGTAGAGGACGACCATAAATTTCCGCACGACATCCCTCCGAAGGCCAGTCACCATGACCGAACGCCCTGACACCCCTTCCGCCAACCAGATGTGGGGCGGGCGCTTTGCCTCTGGGCCGGACGCGATCATGCAGGCGATAAACGCTTCGATCGGGTTCGACCAGCGGCTTTACGCGCAGGATATCGCAGGCAGCCGGGCCCACGCCGCCATGTTGGCGGCAGCGGGTATCCTGTCCAATAAGGACGCCGAGGCGATCGGGGAAGGCCTTCTCACGGTGTTGTCAGAGATTGAAACCGGAAACTTCCCGTTCCGGGTGGAGCTGGAGGACATCCACCTCAACATCGAATCCCGGTTGACCGAGATTGTGGGCGACGCGGGCAAGCGCCTGCACACCGCGCGCAGCCGTAATGACCAGGTGGCGGTGGACTTCCGGCTGTGGGTCCGTGACCAGTGCGATGCGGCGATTGCGGGCCTGACGGCGTTGATGCAGGCGTTCGTGGCACAGGCCGAGGCGGGGGCTGACTGGATCATGCCGGGCTTTACCCACCTGCAGACCGCGCAGCCGGTGACCTGGGGGCACCACATGCTCGCCTATGTCGAGATGTTCGCGCGGGATCGCAGCCGGTTTGAGGATGCGCGGCGGCGGATGAACGAATGTCCGCTGGGTGCGGCGGCACTGGCGGGGACCAGCTTTCCGATTGACCGCGAGATGACCGCCAAGGCGCTGGGCTTTGACCGGCCTACGGCAAACAGCCTTGATTCGGTCAGCGACCGCGACTTCGCGCTGGAGTTTCTGGCCGCCTCCAGCATCACGGCGATGCACCTGAGCCGCTTTGCGGAGGAGTTGGTGATCTGGTCATCGGCCCAGTTCCGCTTTGTGCGACTGTCGGACCGCTGGACCACCGGGTCTTCCATCATGCCGCAGAAGAAGAACCCCGATGCCGCGGAACTGCTGCGGGCCAAGCTGGGGCGGATTCTGGGGGCGACGGTGGCGTTGTTCACCATCATGAAGGGCCTGCCGCTGACCTATTCCAAGGACATGCAGGAAGACAAGGAACAGGTCTTCGATGCTGCCGATACACTGATGCTGGGGCTTGCCGCGATGACGGGCATGGTCGGCGACATGACCGCGAACCGCGAGACGCTGAAAACCGCCGCCGCCTCCGGTTTTTCCACCGCGACCGATCTGGCCGACTGGCTGGTCCGTGCGTTGGGCCTGCCCTTTCGCGAGGCGCATCATGTGACCGGCACGCTGGTGGCGCTGGCCGAAAGCGCGGGCGTTGACCTGCCGGACCTGACGCTTTCGCAGATGCAAGGCGTGCATCCCGGCATCCGCGACGATGTGTTTGCCGTGCTGGGGGTCGAAAACTCGGTCCGCAGCCGGATGTCCTATGGCGGGACGGCCCCGGACCGGGTGCGCGAACAGGTGGCGCGCTGGAAGGCCGCTCTGGGGTGACGCCAAGGAACCCTTGTGCCGGTTTCCCGTACCTTGCGGGGCGCGGCCCGGGGTGGCACAGTCCCGACCACTCCACCTGACCTTGAGGTTGCAATGCCCCGCCTGATCCTTCTTGCCGCCTTGGCCCTAGCTGCGTGCGGCGTCGATGGTGCCCCGCAGCCACCGTCAAAGTCCGGCATCACCATTTCGGGTGACGCGCGGATTGGCGTGACAAATTGACGCCGCTGCGGTTGGCGTTTCTGGCCCTTGCGATCTGGGGGGCGGTGCATCCGATGTACTGGTTCCTGCTCCATATGCGGGAAACCGGCACCGGTCTTGGCGGGCTGATCGACGCCTGGTATGTGAACGCCTCGACAACTGGCCTCACCTGGGACCTGACGATTGCCGCCATCGCCCTGACGGTCTGGGTGCTGGCCGAGGCGATCTCGCGCAAGGCGTGGTGGCATCTGGTGGCGATCCCGGCCACCTTCTGCATCGGGGTCAGCTGTGGGTTGCCGCTGTATCTCTTCCTGCGGTCGGGTCGGGCATCGGCGTAGCGGAGTTTTGCAAAACTCCGATCCGATTTCCTTGAAGAAATCGGCACTTTGCACCACTGCGGCACCCGGATATGACAGCGCGACGGTATCCGGGGGCGACGCATGGACCACTTCCTTTACAAAAGCGGCGTTCTGCATGCCGAGGATGTGGCGATCCCCGATATTGCCGCCGCCGTGGGCACGCCGTTCTACGTCTATTCCACCGCCACGCTGACCCGGCACTATCACCTGTTCACCGAGGCGCTGTCGCCGCTGCCGCACCTTGTGTGCTTCGCGATCAAGTCCCTGTCCAACGTGGCCGTGCTGAAAACGCTGGGCAATCTGGGGGCCGGGATGGATGTGGTGTCCGCCGGGGAATACCTGCGCGCCAAGGCGGCGGGGGTTCCCGGTGACCGCATCGTGTTTTCCGGCGTTGGCAAAACGCGTGAGGAGATGCGCCTTGCCCTGACTGGCGGCATCCGTCAGTTCAACGTGGAATCGGAACCCGAGTTGCGGGCTTTGTCCGAAGTGGCGGTCAGTCTTGGCGTCACCGCGCCCATCACCATCCGCGTCAACCCGGATGTGGACGCAAAGACCCATGAAAAGATCGCCACGGGGAAGAAGGAAAACAAGTTCGGCATCCCCATCACCCGCGCGTCCGAGGTTTATGCCGAGGCCGCCCGCCTGCCCGGCCTGCAGGTCATCGGGATTGACGTCCATATCGGTAGCCAGCTGACCGAGCTGGAGCCGTTCGAGCAAGCCTACCTCAAGGTCGCCGACCTGACCCGCCGCCTACGCAGCGAAGGCCATACGATCACCCGGCTTGACCTTGGTGGCGGCCTTGGCATCCCTTACGCCCGGTCCAACGAAGCGCCACCCTTGCCCACCGATTATGGCGCCCTGATCAAGCGCACGGTGGGCGATCTGGGCTGCGAGATCGAGATTGAACCCGGCCGCCTCATCAGTGGCAACGCGGGCATCCTCGTGTCGAAGGTCATCTATGTGAAAAACGGCGAGGGGCGGGATTTCCTGATCCTCGACGCTGCGATGAACGACCTTGTTCGCCCGTCGATGTACGGCGCGCATCATGACATCGTGCCGGTGGCCGACCCCCCGGTTGCTGCACCTACGCAGGAATTTGACGTGGTCGGCCCGGTCTGTGAAACCGGTGACACCTTCGCCAAGGGCCGCGATCTGCCGCTGGTGGCCGAGGGGGATCTTGTCGCCTTCCGCAGTGCCGGGGCCTATGGCGCGGTGATGGCGTCGGAATACAACACGCGGCCCCTGATCCCCGAGGTGCTGGTTCATGGGGATCACTTCGCTGTCATAAGGGAAAGACCGACCTTTGACGAAATCCTGAACCGCGATACCATCCCTCCGTGGCTGTGACATCCCGTCGGGCCCAGAGGCAGCCCTGATGACCGGAAAACCATCCCAGCCACCCCTGAAATCGCTTGTCTGGCCGCTGCGCCTGACACTGACAGGGCTCTGGGCGGAACGGCTGGCGCGGGCATTCTGGCCGCTTTGGTCGCTGATCCTGCTGGTGCTGGCGGCGCTGGCCTTCGGGCTGCAGGATGTGGGGCCGCTGCATTGGGCGCAGATCGGCGGTGGCGTGGCGGCGCTTCTGGCGCTGGGGCTTGGGGTGTTGGGCTGGCGGCGCTTTGCCAAGCCGACCGTGGGCGATGCGCTGGTCCGGCTGGACAGCACGATGCCGGGCCGCCCCATCGCCACGCTGCTGGACACCCAGGCCATCGGCCGGAACGATCCAGCCTCCCTCGCCGTGTGGGAGGCGCACAAGGCCCGGATGACCGCCCGCGCCGCGATGGCGCAGCCCGTGGTCCCCAACCTGCGCCTGTCATCGCGTGATCCCTTCTCGCTTCGCTATGTCGCGCTGACGGCTTTCGTCATGGCGGTGCTGTTCGGGTCATTCTGGCGCGTCACCTCGGTCGCCGGCCTTGCCCCCGGCGCGGCCGAGGCGATGCCGGGCGGACCAAGCTGGGAAGGCTGGGCGCAGCCGCCTGCCTATACCGGCAAGCCGTCGCTCTACCTCAACGACATCACCGCGCCGGAGTTGGAACTGCCCACCGGCACCCGCCTGCAGATCCGGCTTTACGGGGCCGAGGGCGGGCTGACCGTCGCCCAGACGGTGGCCGATGCGGTGCCACCCCCGCCGCCGCCCGTGACAGGTGAGGCGACGCCCGCCGCCGCCGTTCCCGATGGCATGGCCGGGGTGTTTGACCTGACCGTCTCACGGTCCGGTCGTCTGGCCATTGAAGGCCCCAACGGCCGGGAATGGGACGTGACCGCCCTGCCCGACGGCCTGCCCAGCATTGCCATCGCCGGTGAAATCGGGCGTGAGGCGGATGGCCGCTTTACCCAAGGCTTTACTGCCTCGGACGATTATGGCGTGGTTGCGGGCCGCGTGACCATCAGCCTTGATATGTCGCAAATCGACCGCCGCCATGGCTTGATTCCCGACCCCGAACCGGTGGAACCCGTCACGCTTGACTTGCCGATGCCACTGTCGGGCGAACGGACTGAAATCACCGAAACGCTGATCGACGACCTGTCGAAGCATGTCTTCGCCAACCTGCCGGTGACCATGGTCTTTGCCGCCGTCGATGCGGCTGGGCAAGAGGGCACCTCGGCCCCACACGTCGTCACCTTGCCGGGCAGGCGGTTCTTTGACCCCCTCGCCGCCGCATTGATCGAGATGCGGCGCGATATCTTGTGGAACCGGATCAACGCCCCCCGCGCCGGACAGATCCTGAAGGCAGTAACCCACGCGCCCGAAGGTTTCATCCGCCACGACCGCGCCTTCCTGCGCCTGCGGGTCCTGATGCGCGACCTTGAGGCGAAAGAGGCCAGCCTTTCGCTGGAAGACCGCGACACCATCGCCGAAGAGCTGTGGACCATCGCCCTGATGGTCGAGGAAGGGAACCTGCAATCCGCGCTTGACCGGCTCCAGCGCGCGCAGGACCGCCTGCAGGAAGCGATCGAAAACGGCGCCTCGCCGGAAGAGATTGATCGCCTGATGGCCGAAATGCAGCAGGCGTTGAACGAATACATGCGCGAACTGGCCGAAGAGGCGCAGCGCAACCCGGACGACCAGCAGCAGTCGGAAATGATGCAGGGCCAGATGATGTCTGGCGACCAGCTGCAGGAAATGCTGGATGAACTGCAGCGCCTGATGGAAGAGGGCAAGACTGCCGAAGCGGCGGAACTGATGGAGCAGCTGCGCCAGCTGATGGAAAACATGCAGGTCGTGCAGGGGCAAAGCGGGCAGGGGCAAGGGCAGGGCCAGCCCGGTCAGCAAGGCATGCAGGATCTGGGCGAAACCCTGCGGGACCAGCAGGAACTGTCTGATGATGCCTACCGCGATATGCAGCGCGGCGAAGGCGGCCAGCAACCGGGCCAGCAGCCCGGGCAGGAAGGCGGCGATCAGCCGGGCGAAGGCCAAGGCCAGCAGGACGGCGATCAGGCAGGCGAAGGCGGGCAAGGCACGCTCACCGACCGGCAGCGTGACTTGCGCCAACGGCTGGGTGACCTGCAACAGGGTGATCTGCCGGGCGACGGCACCGAACAGGGCGAGGAAGGTCGCCGCAATCTGGACCGCGCCGGTCGCGCCATGGAAGAGGCCGAAGAGGCTCTGCGCCGGGGCGATCTTGACGGTGCGCTCGACCGGCAGGCCGAGGCGATGGAGGCCATGCGCGACGGCCTGCGCGATTTTGGCGAGGCATTGGCACAGGAACAACGCGAACAGCGTGACGGGCAGGGCGGGCAGGAATTCGGCAGCGCCGATCCGAACGGCCGCGATCCGCTGGGCCGCGAACCCGGCGACAGCGCGCGCATCGGGTCGGACCAGAACATGGTGCAGAACGACCCGAACGCCCGCGCGCAGGAACTGCTGGACGAAATTCGCCGCCGCTCGGGCGACCTTAGCCGGTCGGGCGAGGAACTGGATTACCTCAAGCGGCTCTTGCAGCTGTTCTGATGCCCTCGGGGCGAGCGCGCCGGAATTTTCGAAAATTCCGGACCGGAGCCTTCAAAGGCTCCGGTCCGATTTCTTTGAAGAAATCGACGACGGGGCACCCGGTGGGCGCTGAAGTGCCTCCGGCTTGCAGGCCCTGCCGTTCCGCGCCACAGTCTGCGGCATGGATGCAGCGCCCCTTCAGAACCGTCTGATCGCCCTCGACCTGGCCCGCACGATGGCCATCCTCTGCATGGTGGTCTTTCACTTCACCTTCGACCTTGCGCTTTTTGGCTACATCCCCTTCGACACGATGAGCCAACCGTTCTGGTACTACTTCGCCCGGATGATCGCAGGCAGCTTCCTGTTCCTGTCCGGTGTCAGCCTGTGGCTGGCCCATGGCCAGGGTATCCGCTGGCCCGCCTTCTGGACGCGGTTTGCCAAGGTGGCCGGGGGGGCAGCCCTTGTGACCGTCGCCAGCATCTGGTTCGTTCCCGGCGGGACGATCCTGTTCGGCATCCTGCATGCCATTGCAGCGGCAAGCCTGCTTGGGCTGGTAGCACTTCGCCTGCCATGGGTTGTGACCTTGGCCCTTGCCGCCGCGATCTTTGCCACGGCGTTCCTCTATCGCAGCCCCGCCTTCGACCCGATCTGGCTGGTCTGGACCGGCCTTGCCGAAACCCGCCCGATGATGGGCGACTATGTCCCGCTGATCCCATGGGCCGCCCCGGCGCTGGCGGGGGTCGCCTTTGCCAAGGCCCTGCGCGTTGACCAGTGGCGCAGGACGGCCCCCTCGCGCGCCATGCGCCTGCTGGCCTTCCCCGGCCGCCACAGCCTGATCATCTACCTGATCCATCAGCCCATCCTGATCGGCCTGTTCAACGCCTATCTTTGGATCACCGCGCCCTGATCGGCGGCTGACCCCGCTTCCCCTTGGCCAGCCTTTGCGTTAAGCCCGTCCCCGCACCGCTACGGGAACCGCACAGATGAAATTCACCCTGTCCTGGCTGAAAGATCACCTTGAGACCGAGGCCACCGTTGACGCCCTCTCCGAGGCGCTGACCGACCTTGGGCTGGAGGTGGAGGGGATCGAAGACCCCACCGCCCAGCTGGGCGCCTTCCGTATCTGCCGGGTGATCGAGGCCGTGCAACACCCCAACGCCGACCGCCTGCGCGTCTGCCGGGTGGAGACCTTCCCCGACGGCCCCGGTGGCCGGGTTGAGGAAGTGCAGGTCGTCTGCGGTGCGCCGAATGCCAAGACCGGGCTGGTCGGCGTCTTCGCGCCCCCCGGCACGCATGTTCCGGGCACTGGTGTGGATCTGAAGCCGGGCAATATCCGCGGTGTGGACAGCAACGGGATGCTCTGTTCCGAGCGCGAGTTGATGCTGTCGGACAATCACGACGGTATCATCGAACTGCCCGCCGACGCACCGCTTGGTGTGCGCTACATCGACTATCGCGGGGTCAACGACCCGGTGGTCGAGATCAAGGTGACGCCAAACCGCCCCGACGCGCTGGGTGTCCACGGCATCGCCCGTGACCTTGCCGCACGCGGCCTTGGCACGTTGAAGCCGGTCAACGCCCCTGCCGTCACAGGCCGCTTCCCCAGCCCGATCAAGGTCACCATCGACCCCGCGCTGAAAGCCAAGGGCTGCCCCCACTTCGCCGGCCGCCTGATCCGGGGCGTGACAAACGGCCCCTCGCCTGACTGGATGCAGGCCCGGCTGAAGGGGATCGGCCTGCGCCCGATCTCGGCCCTTGTGGATATCACCAACTACTTCACCTTCGGCCTGAACCGCCCGCTGCACGTCTTTGACGCGGCCAAGGTGAAGGGTGATCTGGCAATCCGCCCCGCCCGCGCCGGGGAAACCCTGCTGGCGCTGGACGGCAAGACCTATGCGCTGACCGAAGGCCAGATGGTCATCGCCGATGACCACGGCCCGGAATCCCTTGCCGGGATCATGGGCGGCGAAGCCTCGGGCTGCACGCCCGAGACGACGGATGTGTTCCTTGAATCCGCTTGGTGGGACCCGATTACCATCGCCGCCACCGGCCGCGCGTTGAAGATCAACTCGGACGCCCGCTACCGCTTTGAACGCGGTGTCGATCCGGCCTTCACCCTGCCGGGGCTGGAGCTTGCGACGCAGATGATCCTTGAACTTTGCGGGGGCGAGGCTGGTGAGGTCGTGCAGGACGGTGCCCCCGTGGACACCACCCGCGCCTACCGCCTTGACCCGGCCCGTGTTGTCAGCCTTGTCGGCATGGACATCCCCGAAGCCACCCAGCGCGGCACGCTGCAGGCCTTGGGCTTCACGCTGGACGGCAACATGGCGACCCCGCCCAGCTGGCGGCCGGATGTGCTGGGCGAGGCGGACCTGATCGAAGAAGTCGCCCGTATTGCCAGCCTGACCAAGCTGCAAGGCGCCCCTATGGCTCGCAGCCTGCCCGGCGTGCCAAAGCCGATCCTGACGCCCCTGCAAGTGCGCGAACGCACCACGCGCCGCACCATCGCGGCTTTGGGTTACAACGAATGCGTCACCTACAGCTTCATCGACGCCAAGGCCGCCGCGCTGTTCGGTGGTGGCACCGATGCCGTGCGGGTGGACAACCCGATCTCGTCCGAGATGAGCCACCTGCGCCCGGACCTGCTGCCCGGCCTTCTGGCCGCCGCCGCCCGCAATCAGGCGCGCGGCTTCATGGACCTTGCGCTGTTCGAGGTCGGCCCCGCGTTCAGCGGCGGTGAGCCGGGTGACCAGCACCTGCAGGCGGCTGGCCTTCTGATCGGCGCTGCCGCGGCCCGCGATCCGCATGGGTCGCGCCGCATGGTCGATGTCTTCGACGCCAAGGCCGATGCCGAGGCGGTCCTTGCCGCCTTGGGCGCACCCGCGCGCGCCCAGATCACGCGCAAGGCCGCGGACTGGTGGCACCCCGGCAGGTCGGGTGTGATCAGCCTTGGCCCGAATGTCATGGCGACCTTTGGCGAAGTTCACCCCCGCATCTGCCAGGCGATGGACGTGAAAGGCCCAGCCGTCGCCTTCAACGTGATGGTTGCGAATATCCCCGCGCCCAAGGTCAAGACGCCAACCCGCCCGGCCCTTGCGATCAGTGACCTGCAAGCGGTGGACCGGGACTTCGCCTTTGTGGTGGACACGAAGGTCGAGGCCCTGACCGCCGTCAACGCAGCCCTTGGTGCCGACAAGGCCCTGATCGAAAGCGTGCGCGTGTTCGACCAGTTCACCGGCGACAAGGCCGAAGCGCAGATGGGGCCCGGCAAGAAGTCCATCGCCCTGACCGTGCGCTTGCAGCCATCGGAAAAGACCCTGACCGAGGCCGAGATCGAGGCCGTGTCGGCCAAGGTCATCGAGAAGGTGACCAAGGCGACGGGCGGCAGCTTGCGCGCCTGACGGTTAGCGCTGGGAAGCAACCAGCCCTGGGTACCACTCCACATGGCTACCAGAATGGTTGGCCATGCCGGGTTTGGTCAAGCAACCCTTTGGGCTGATATAGCTGGAGATCACCCGCGCCGGCTCTTCACGCCAGGTCAGGTTGAAGGCTGCGCGTTTGGGAAAGAAGGACATGGCCGAGTACGGCAAATGGTCGTGGATCCACCAGGCCATCTCTCGCCAGTCGGCACCAGCCTCGTAGCGGTCAGCAAAAGAAGGAATCACAATGCAGGCGGTCGCTCCCATGCGACCCTCGGCGTCGCGGCGGTCCCAGATGTGGCCAGCATAGTTGGCTTCGTTTGAGGCACAGGAATACCCGGCCTTCCCAGCCTTCTGCTGCTCGCAGCCAAAGCCGTTTACAGCCGGGCTTCTATAGGCCGACCGGATAGCGATGCGTCCGAATATGTCCTGTAGTGGCTCCAGAAGTTCGGTGCACAGGCGTGTGCCTGCTGCAATGGCAAGCTCAGGGTCGTCCGGGATATTCGGGATTCCATGAAGGTTGGCGATCTCGCTGTACAGGAAATCGCGCATGAAGAAAGATTTCGACAGGCGGGTCCGACCAAAGTCGTCCAGGGTCGCAACAGATTTCAACGCCTTCACATTCATCTCCTCCAGACCGCTCATCGCATGCCTTCGGCGCTCTTCGCTACGTCAGCGAGGAGTGCACGAAGTGCTTCGACGAGCAGCCCGCTACTTTTTCGCGCGCCAGGTGTTCATCCAGGCCCCAATCCGCCCGAAGAACCCCCGCGCCTCTTTCCGGGCGGCCTCGGCCCGGTCGCCCACGGCGTCGAACGTCTCGCCCACATCCGCCAGCGTCGGATCGACCATGCGCTCGCGGAACTGCAGCCACATGCGCCGGGCCATGACCACCAGAAAGGCCATGAAGGTCAGAAGCACGATGTTGACCCAAGGGATCAAAGTTACATCCGGCCCCGCGACCGGCGTGATCTTGACCGCGTTGGGAAAGGCCGAAAGCAGGGGTATCCGCCAGCCGTAATGGGTGATCGCCACCCATTTCGGCGCGTCGCGGGTGGACCTCAGGTTCGTGGCTTCGGCTTGCAAGGTGCTGCTGTCCCACTTGAAGTAGGGCGGCCAGAACCAGCCGGTATCCTCGTTGCGGTAGACCATCACCGTGGCATCATCTTCGAAAACGGCGTCGATAAAGCGGATGTCGCGCGTGGTGTTCGTCTCGGCCCCGGTGCCGGTATCTTCGATCGAGTAGAAGATCCAGTTTGCCCCGATCTGCGTGATCCGGTTGCCGGTGTCCACCACCCGGACGATGTCACGCTGCGGCAGGGTGTAGTGCAGGAACAACCCCACAATCAGGACCGCCAGAATCCGCAGGCCCCATTTGATCTTGGTCCACATGGGCAGGTCCCTTCAGTGCCAGTTGATAAAGTAGATCGTGGTCAGAAAGCCGATGGTCGGAACCACATAGATAAGCCATAGGAGCCGCTTTTTCAGCCCCTTGTCATAGGCCTGCATCCCGGCCTCGATATGGGCTGTCCGCTCAGCCGGCGGCAGGCCCTCTTTCGAGGGGTCGGTGTCCCAGCCCTTTTCCAGCTTCTCGCGCCGGACGGACCGCGAATAGATGCTGGTCAGGAAGTAGATGATCGTCAGCGCCACATACATGACGAAGGCAAGTCGCAGCCAGCCCATTACCGTCTTCCTCCCCATGGTCCCGTCACCGGGCCGCGCCCTGCCGTGCGGGTCGGCTTGGGCCCAGCCGCCATTTCCGGCCGCTGCTGCTCATCCATCCCCGGTTCCGCCCCGAACAGCGCCGTTCGAGCACCTTCGCGGTCCACCTGATACTCGCGCGCCAGAAAATCCGCGACATAGGTTTTCTTGCGCTCGCTCCACGTCGCATATTGCGCGTAAAACAGCTCCTTGTGCACGATATACATCTGCCGCACGTCCATCGGCGCCAGTTCCGCCAGCAGCATGTTCACCAGATCGCGGTCCTTCCCCGCCTTGCCCCGCAGCGTGTAGAAATACGCTGGATGCTCGCTGGTGATCTTCGGCCAAGGCCCCCCGGCCTCCACCCAGCGCAGCAAGGCCGCCAGCCCCAGAAACTCCTCCGGCAGCGCGGAGCCAAGCCGATAGGCCACCTTGCGCAATTCCGTCCGTCGCGCGTCACCCACCTCGATCCCCAGCCGGTCGGCGGCATCAATCAGGATGAAGTCCATTTTCTGCCTGAGCACCGCTGCCGCATCCATACCCCGCGCCTGCACGATGGGTTCGGCCAGTTGGTTCCGCTCCAGCCAGTCGGCAATCTGGTTGCGCAGGGTCAGGTCCATCACTTGCGGCACCGGCACCGTGCCCAGACTGCGCCAGTCCAAGGACGAGATTGCCGCCGGGAACCGCACGCCCCGAAAGATGTAGACCCCGCCGAAATGGCTGGTCCAGAAATTCTGCTGCTCGAACGTCATCGCGGGCAGGCTGATCGGCACCCGCGTCACATCGCCGGTCTTCTTCGCCAGCCCGATCATCTCGGCCACCAGCACATCGTCGCGCCAGCCGTCGGGCTCCTGCCGGAAACGGTCGATCAGCTTGGCCAGCTTTCCCGCATCCGCCACATGCCCGCCAATCGTATCCGCCTCCACCGTCACTTGCCTTATGTCGAACAGCTTTGCCGGCGTGTCGACCGAATAGACCGAGTTCTGCAACTCCCCCGCCACCGCATCCCGCGCGGTAAGGGCAAAGAGCTGCGCCTCGTTGGTCTCGATGAACTGCGTCAGTATCCCCCGGCTGGTGGAGAACTTGATGTTGAGCAAAGGCGCATCCTTCTGCGCCGTGGTCAGGAGGATAAACTGCCGGTTCGCCCCGTTGGGGTTGAGGTAGAGGTCGTCATCGAGTTCGTCGCCGATCTCGGGCGAATAGCCGGAGAGGTCGATGTGGAAATCGTCCAGCTTCGTGGTCTTGCCGGTAAGATGCTTGAGCGCCCGGTTGTAGCGTTCGACAAGGGCCGGGGAGGACACCTCGATCAAGTTGCCGAACATCAGGCCGCGTTGGATGAGGCGTTTCATTGCTGGAATCTCTCCTTGCCGCGCCCTTTCGGATCCCAAAGGTCACGCTCCAAGAACCACTTCACCAATTCTTCCAACTTATCTAGTTCCAGCCGGTCAAACCTTAGCTTTTCAACTTCGCTTAGTGCCGGTCGAATATTCTGGCACGCGGCGATTGCAGGTAAAATCTTCTCAAATTCGCTTTGTGCTGCAGACTTTTGACCGTCTCTCGCTCTTATCTTTCCGGGAGTCTCAAGGCTTTGCTTGAACCGACGGAGAGTTTCCAAGGAGCTCCTGAGCATACTGTCTGTGTCAACACCTCCTCCGATGCCGGGCGCAAATAACTCCCAACTTTCCGTGATCTTAGTTTCGCCAGTTTGGGCGTTCGTTTCGGACCCCCTTGTCAAGTGTTCCCAGTGTCGTAGCCCGCCTAAATCACGGAGCGATGCAACCAACATTGATAGACTGCGCTCAAGGTTATCCCGTGCTTGATTTTGTTCGAGAGCCGCTCTCTGGAAATTCAGCAGATCGGACTGCGCCTTCATCGCAGCGACCTGCTGCTTCATCGCGTCCGCCATTTCTTCGAATTCTTGGCGCTGCGCACGAAGCTCCATGCTTTGCTGGAACACGGACGCCACAACCCAAATCAACGTGAGTGAGCCCACGAAGCCCGCTAGGGTATCCCCCAATTCATTCGGCTGCCCGCCCAAGAAGTGATCCCAACGCCTTGCGGAAACCCCATTTTCCAAAGTGATTTCAATCGCAAGGGACGAAGCCCAGTACACGAAGACTGCAGTTAAGATAGCTGCGAACCAAAGTGGCCACCATCGAGCAAAGTGATGCAAGACGGGGTTCGAGGGTGCCGGTCTACTCACCCCTTCCCCTCCAGATACCGCCGCTTCGCCTCTTCCGTCCGGCCAAAGTCGCGCACCATGCCCTGAATGGCCACCTCGTCCGACTTGTCGGCATAGCGGAACTCCGAATCCGCGTAGCGGTTGATCTCCTGGATCACCATCTCCACCGAGATGGGGGTCATCAGCCCGCGGATCATCGCCAGCTTGTCGTCATAGGGCTTGAAGAGGAACAGGTCCGGCTCCTCCATCCATTCATCCGGCAGTTCAAAGTCCATCGCCCGGACCTTCACCGCATCGGTGATGTTCTTGATCGCCCGCCCGGTGAACCGCTCATCCGCCGTCTGGATCGCTTTGAGGTAAGCCCCGATCTTCGCAATGGTGTCCAGCGGCCCGATGTCCTTTGCCACCTTCTCCCACACCGTCAAAAGCCCCGCCTCATGGGGCCGCGAGTGGCCCTCAAAGCTGGCCGCGACAGCCTTCCTGATCTCCTGTGCCGCAAACAACTCATGGTCCCCAACCGGGATCGCATGGTTCTTGCCCAGCAGCAGGCTCAGAATATCAATGTAATCCTCCCGCGTCTGCGGCCCGTCCACCAGAAACCGCGCCCCGGCCCGCTGGCGCAATGCGTCGTCCACGTTCTCAGGGTAGTTGGAGAACATCCCGAACGTGCAGTTCCCCCGCACCACCGTTCCAGCCCCCGCAAAGGCCTGCATGAAGACCGCCGTCACCTCCTGCTGCCCGGCCGAGGACTGCCGGTCCCCACGCTTTCCCGCCACCTGGTCGATGTCGTCAATCGTCCCGAACCCGATGACCGAGGGGTCCAAGACCGCATCGATAAACGCCTTCGCGTTCTGCCCCGACTTGCCCTGATAGCTGTCGATCTGGTCGATACTAAAGTTCTGATACCGGAACGGATACCCCGCCACCTTGCAGTAATCGTTCAAGAGCCCCGCCATCATCTGGATCAGCGTGGTCTTGCCCGTGCCGGGTTTCCCATCCCCCATGAAGGTGAAGATGAACCCCCCAAGCTCCGCAAACGGGTTCAGGCGGCGTTCAAAATCATAGGCCATCAGCATCTTCGACAGCCGCAGGCTTTGGTACTTGGCGATGTGGTTCCCCACCACCTCATGCGGCTTCTTGAAGGCCATGGCGATCATGCCACCCTTCGCCGCCTTGGCCGGCTTGAACCCCGAAAGCGTCAGCCCGTCCGCCTCCACCTTCCATGATCCGCCCGTGAACACCGACGTCCGCGCCCCATTCTCGGCCCGGATCTGCACCTTCTTCATCAGCGCTTCGGCGAAGGCCGACACCACTGCCACCAGCTTCACATCATCCGTCGCCAGTGCGCCGATGTCCTGATCCAGCTCCCACAGCGCGCCCTGCAACGCCAAGGGAGCATTGTCGGTCAGCACCTCCTCCACCTCGCCCAGTTCAACGGTCGAAGACCCCACATGCGGCGCTATCAGATAGGCCAGCGCGTTCCCGAAGGTGAACAGCACCACCAGCGCCTCACCCGCCAGAAGTTCCCCAAACTCCCCCCGCCGCGGCTCCGGCACCCGGCCCTCAAGGTTCGCTCGCTTCAACTCCGCCAGCCCCGACTGGGCCGAGAACGTCTCACCCATCGCCAGCGCGATCGCCAAAGACCGCCGCAGCGCATTCAGCACCGCCGCCTGCACCGGGGTCACCAACCCGTCACCCAGACCCTCCACCCGTTCCGCCAGCCGCACGCCCCCGGGCCGCGCCGTGGACCGCGCCGCCATCCCCGGCACGGTCGACCGGAACCGGGGCCGCGCGCCGATGCCCGAGGACCGCTCGGCCTGAACCGCCTCGACCAAAGGCTTCGCCAGCCGCGGGGCATGATCGAACCCAAGGACCATCCCCAGCGCCGCTTCGTACTGCGCGCGGATCGTCTCTTCCTTCAGTTCCATCGTGTCGCGCGTGCTCATCGAACCCTCCAAATGCAATCCAAACTATTCGCGCGCCGCGCGGGAGTATTTGGAAAGAAGCAAATCTGCTAAAGTTGCTCTTTTCCAAATACTCCGGGGTCCGGGGCAGCGCCCCGGGGGCTGCCGCCGATCACAACGTCGGGATCAACCGCCCCCCGGCCCCCACGACAAACTTCCGCAACCCCCGCAAACCCTTGGGGTCCTGCTCCACCAGCACCTGATAGGGCCGCTCGGGCAAGATGATCATCCGGTCCTGCCGCGTGGCCCCCAGTTCGGCCCCAGCCACCGGGTCCAGCTTGTAAACCTGCCGCTGCGAGGAGGAGAACCAGCCGTCCTTCACCGGCTCTTCCCGGTCAGCCAGCAGATCCTCAACCGTCCAGACCAGCGCCCAATCCTGACCTTCAGGGGCCTTGGCACCCTCCAGAACCTTGGAAATCGGCCCGGATTGCAGCGTGAAGCTGGCCGAATACATCGGGCCGAGCGTGATGCGCCGCAGCCGTTTGGGGTGCAGGTCGGCGAAGTCCTTGTCGAACCCCGTGGCGATGGTCAAAAGCTTCAGCCCGCCAATCGCCTGCGCCATCAGCGCTGCCTGTACCTGCGGCCAGCGGAACACATCACTTGGCAACGGCTTTCGGCCCGAATCCTCCAGATCCATCAGATAGACCACCGGCAGGTTGACCTGAGTATCCCAGACCGCCCAATGCACCAGAAAATGCCGCCGCTCACCGATGTTCTCGATCCACTGCGCGTCCGGGTCGTTCCGCGCCCAGAAGATGCCGCCGGCCTGCAGCGCCTCATAGTAATAGCGCTGCGCTAGTGCGAATTGGAGCGTGGTCGGGATGGTCAGGTCGCCGACAATCTGCCGCACCATCCGGTCCTTGAGCTCCGCCTCCGACGGCATCCCCGCCAGATGCCGCTCGGCCTGCTGGGCATCGACGGCCATGGTCATCAACTCTTGCGCAACCGGAAAGCCGCTTTCATGCCGGTCGATGGTCAGCCGCGTCGCGCCATCGCCCCGCCCTGTCATCAGATACTTGTGGGACAGCGCCTGAAACGTCGCTGCCACCGCCTTGAGGTACCCCCCCAACACCCGAGCCTCGGTCCGGCTCAGTCGCCCCTCGGTCTCCATCTCCGCTGCGACCCGGCCAAGATAGCCACCGATCTTGACGAACTTGGCAAAGTACCGCCGCGCCGTCAGCGTGTCGTAAAGCTCGGAATGGTCCGAGGTGAGCTGGTCCTTGATGGGGGCTTCAGGCATCGCGGAACCATCTTCGAAGCAACGGCAGGTCTTTTCCTGTTGGGCTCAGCCAAATCGCAAAAAGCCGATAGACGTCGTTTGGACGGACGAATCCCATCTTGTTGCTCAATATGTCCATCCGCCAAACAACGTCGAAGCCAACCGGGATAAGGATGCGGAAAACGTAGATTGCAACGCCGCCGAAGATTAGCAACGCCACAGTCGTTTCAAGCACCTCACTGTGTCCGAAGTAGGCTTGGGATAGCTGGAGCAATCCTGCGGGCAGAAACGATAGGACAAAAAGGCTGGCGGCGTGAATGCCTGAAAACCACGTCCAAGCGGCAAAGCCGGATCGAAGATCGTAGTCTCCTGAAGCAATGCGCGACCGATAGGCGAACATGACAGCCGCCCTTTCGGCGTCACGCGAGGCTTTGTTCACCCCTCACTCTCCATACGCGTTCTTGTCGTGCTTCTCGACAATCGCTGCGAACCGGCGGGCAAAGCGTTCATCCGCCTTTGCCTTCTGCTCCAGAATCTGGCGGGCAAAGACCATGTGGTCCTCGTGCTTTTCCAGCATGTCGGCCATCTTGTCGTTCGTCGCAGCGCCAATCGCCGCCATGGCCGTCTGCGCCTCTTGGTCGGTCTTCACCCCGATCTCGTTGATCCGGTGGGCCACGTCCTGCTGCTGCGCGGTTTTCAACGACGAGGTCAGCGCGTCATACAGCACCACCCGCTGCTTGGTATCCGTCTGCAGCTTGTTGATCAGCACCAGCTGCGTCGCCGCCTGGTTCTGCAGGCTGTCGACCCAGGTCTTGCCCTTCTCGATATAGCGCTCCAGCGTCTGGGACTTGGCCAGCTTCACCTGCTCGTCCTGCACCAGCGCGTTGTATTTGGCGTTCAGCGTCGCCAGTTCGGTTTCCAGCTTCGTCCGCGCCGCCGCGTCCTGTTCGACCGCGATCTTGTTTTCCAGCTCGATGATCTTCGGATCAAGCGCTGCGACTTCCGTCCGCACCGCCTCCAGCGCAAAGACGGTTTCCTCGCGCTCGGTCAGGGTGCCGGCAAGGTTGGTCTCCACCCGGGTCTTCTGGGTGTTCAGTAGGTCCAGCTGGCCCTGCAACAGCTTCACGATCACGTCGGATTTCGAGATCAGGTCCTGCAGCTTGTCATCCACGGATGCAGCGCGCATCCGCTCCTGCCGCATGGATTCCGCCTTGGCGTTGGAAAAGATGCCGATGAAACTTTCCATCCCGGTCTTCGACCGCATCTCGGCGAACTCGGCCGAGAAGCCGGCGGTGACATCGTCCAGACCCATGATCAGTTCCGCGATATTCGCGTTCATCAGGTCGGTGTGCTTGTGCACATCTTCCAGAGTGGCGTTTTCCACATCCAGCGCGACGCCCTGATCCAGCTTCGACCGGGCCGCCTCGATCCGGCCGGTAATGGCACTGATCTTCGCCTGCGCCTCAGCGACCTGCGCCTGACTTTCCTTGATCTGCGTCTCGAAATCGGCCATCGCGCCCTCCGTTGAATTCAGTCTGCATCACATAATGATGTAACAGCCAATTACATCAGCCCGACCAAAGTTTTTCGCACCCTGGCAGCCGCACAAGTCTTGCCGCAACTGCACCCATCCGCCAAGTCCTGATTCCGCGCGACCGTCCTCACCTGCGGGATTCCAATCGAGCAGCCGCGCATGCGCGCGCGACTGCAAGAGCTTGTCTCGCCTCTGGCCGTTCCGGCCAACCGGCTCGGGCGGGCCTCCGGCGGGAGTATTTGAAAAAGAGCAAATGCGCTTTCTCTTCAACAAATATCCCGGGGAGCTCGAGGGGCTGGCCCCTCGTCAGCCGAGGAGGAGCGGAACGCGACGACGAGAGGAAGGGCTTGCGCGGCACGCGCGCCGTTTCAAACGGGGATGTTGTCGATCAGCCGCACGCCGTCGATCCAGGCGGCGGCCAGCATCCGGCGCGGGCGGCGGGGGTCGTCGGAGGGCATCAGCGTCTCGGCATCGCGCAACTCGATGTATTCCACCCGTTCGAACCCCGCCTTGCGCATGGTTTCGGCTGCCTCGCGGATGGCCATGCGGTCGGCGTGGCCAGCGCGGATATCCGTCGCTGCCGCCGTGATCGCCGCGTACAGGACCGGCGCCTTGGCGCGGCCTTCGGTGGTCAGCCGCACGTTGCGCGAACTCATCGCCAGCCCGTCCGCCTCGCGGATCGTTTCGCAGCCGACCACGTCGACCGGCACATTCAGGTCGCGCACCAGACGCAGCACGACCTGCAACTGCTGCCAGTCCTTCTGGCCGAAATAGCCCTTGTCGGCCAGGGTCATGCCAAAGAGCTTGGTCACCACCGTCGCCACGCCGTCGAAATGGCCCGGCCGCATGTAGCCTTCCAGCGGTTGCGCCACGCCCTGCATCGTGACGTTGGTGATGAAGCCATCAGGATAGACCTCATCCACCGGCGGCGCGAAGATCGCATCGACCGGAACCGTTGCGAGCAAGGCGGCGTCGGCTTCCTCGCTGCGGGGGTATTTCTTCAGGTCTTCCGGGTTGTTGAACTGCTTGGGGTTCACGAAGATCGTGGTGATCACCCGGTCACATTCCGCGCGCGCCCGGCGGGCTAGCGACAGGTGCCCTTCGTGCAAGGCCCCCATCGTCGGGACCACGCCGATCACCTCGCCCGCTGCCCGCCAGCCGCGCGCCAGGGCGCGCAGGTCGGCAACGGTCCGCAGGATCGGCGTCAAGATTTCACCGCTTTGGATGGGGGCAAGGCATCGGGGAACGAATGTTCCTCCGCCGGGAAGGTGCCGGACCGCACTTCGGCAGCATAGGCGGCAATCGCCTCATCCGCGGTCTTGCCCAATTCGGCATAGCGCTTGACGAACTTCGGCCGGAAGTCGGTGAAGAGGCCCAGCATGTCATCGACGACCAGCACCTGCCCGTCACAATCCTTGCCCGCGCCAATCCCGATGGTCGGGATCGTCAGCGCCTTGGTGATCTGGGCCGCAAGCCCCATCGGCACCTTTTCCAGCACCACCGAAAACGCCCCCGCTGCTTCCACCGCCTTGGCGTCGGCCATCACCTTGGCGGCCTCGGCATCCCGGCCCACCACCTTGTAGCCACCCAGCGTGTTCACCGCCTGCGGCGTCAGCCCGACATGCGCCATCACCGGCACACCCCGTGCGGTCAGAAAGGCAATCGTTTCGGCCATATGTACCCCACCTTCCAGCTTTACCGAAGGGGCACCTGTTTCCGCCATCAGGCGGCTGGCGTTGCGAAAGGCTTGGCTTGGGCTTTCCTCATAGCTGCCGAAGGGCATGTCGATCACCGGCATCGCCTTTGCCGTTCCCCGGACCACGGCGCGGCCATGCAGGATCATCATCTCCATCGTGACGCCCAGCGTTGATGGCAGCCCGTGGATCACCATACCCACGGAATCGCCCACCAGCACGACATCGCAATGCGCATCGACCAGTCGGGCCACGGGCGTGGAATAGGCGGTCAGCACCACCAGCGGCACGCCCCCCTTGCGGGCGCGGATATCTGGCGGCAGCACCGGGCGCACGGGCGAGGTCGCACTCATCAGATATCTCCTTGGGCCGTTCGCAATCTGCCCGCCATATGGGCACATGCGCCCTGCCACCGCAACAAATTTGCGCCGCAGCGCAGCGTCAGGCCAAGCCTTGACGGCGGCCCCGCGACCCGCCCCAATGCGCCCAGCGAAAGGACACACCATGCAACTGCTGCAACGCGTCACCCGTGACGGCACCGCGCCTGAAGTTACCCGCCCCGATCCCGCAAAGATCGTGAAGGGCGACCCCGTCCACAGCACCTGGAATCTTGAGGATGCGGGCAGCCTTTACGCCGGTCTTTGGCAATCCACCCCCGGTGCCTGGCGCGTGTCCTATGCCGAATGGGAATATGTCTACATCCACTCCGGCCATTCGGTCCTGACGGGCAATGATGGCAGCGTCACCCACCTGCGCGCGGGTGACAGCTACATCATACGCCCAGGCTTTGAAGGCGTGTGGGAGGTGATCGAAACCACCCTGAAGGACTACGTCATCCGTTCGTAGAGGTGTCCGACGTCCCCACCGTCACCACCGCATCGGGCAGTTCCGGGCCGGGGCAATCCTCAGGGAGGATCCCGCGGCGTTTGCAGGCGGCAAGGCGCTTCTTGTCGGCCTTTTCGGCGGCGGCACGGTCCTTTTCGGCCTGACGCGCAATCAGCACCAGGTCCTTTTCCTTCTTGGTCATGTTCTCGGGCGTTGCCGGAACCACGCGGCCATAGGCGTCTTCCATCTGCGGCCCTTCGGCGGCAAGGCTTTCCACCTCGGTCCGCACCTTCACGCGGGCGCCGTTCGGCACGCGGTTGTAAAGGTCGATGGCGTCCTGGTTGAACAGCCGGATGCAGCCCGCGCTGGTCGCATAGCCGACCGAGGCGGCATCGGACGTGCCGTGAATACGGAACATCGTGTCGCGTCCACCGCGGTAAAGATACAGCGCGCGTGCGCCAAGCGGGTTCTGCAGGCCTCCGGGCAGGCCGCCGGCATAGGCAGCATAAAGGTCAGGCCGGGTGCGGATCATGTTGGCGGTAGGCTGCCACGATGGCCATTCCGCCTTGCGCCCCACCACGCCGGTGCCCCGGAACGACAGCCCTTCACGCCCGACTGCGATGGGATAGCTCATCGCGCGGCCACCCTCCATCACAAGGTAAAGCTTGCGCGCGAAGGTATCGACGACAACGGTTCCCGGTGCCTCGTCGCCCGCAAAGGCTACCTCCTGGCGCTGGTTGCCCCCGGCCAGGAATCGCTCGGCTACGGGTTCAATGAAGAACTCACCGTCCTGAATCCCCTCATAGCCGGGCACGACGGCAGGGGCATCTTCGGTGCGTGGGCTTCCCGCGCAGGCGGCAAGCAACGGCAGGGCAAGGATCGCGAAGATCCGGGCAAGGGATTGGGACACTTGGCAGACTCAGGTTTGTGGCAGTTGGCCGCAGCTTGCGCCATGCGCATGGCCCTGCGTCAAGCCCAAACCGTTAAGATTGTCGAATCTTTCCGAAGGTTTCGACACTTGGGTGACGAATCCCCCGGATTCAGCGCCGGTATGGGAACTTGGCATGGCCCCGGGGCAACAAGCGCCAGAATCGGGTCTGAGCAGCTGTTCCGCAGCGACGCCAGAAAGATTCAAGGCAGGCGGAACCAACCTTGGCTTTGCGCGTTATCTGGCATCGCTCCATTCTGGAAGCGGCAAAAAAGGACCTTCCATGGGCATTGAAGCACTCATCATCACGCTGATCATCGGCGCGGTCGCAGGCTGGCTGGCCGGACAGATCGTCAAGGGCTACGGCTACGGCCTGATTGGCAACATCATCATCGGCATTGTCGGTGCCTTTGTCGCAAGCCTGCTGCTGCCAAGTCTTGGCGTCAGCCTTGGCGGCGGCATCCTTGGCGCGATCATTTCAGCGACGATCGGCGCAGTGATCCTGTTGTTCCTGATCCGCCTGATCAAGCGCGCCTGATGTGCGGGGCCGGGGGTTTTCTCCCCGGCCCGACCCTTACCCCACCACGTTGAACGCGGGTCCGTAGGGGTAATGGGTGATATCCTCAGGCTCATCTTCCGTCACAACGAAGATGTCATGCTCACGGTAACCCCCGGCCCCAGGCATGCCCTCGGGGATCGTCAGCATCGGCTCCATGCTGATCACCATCCCGGGTTCCAGCACCGTGTCGATATCCTCGCGCAGCTCCAGCGCCGCCTCGCGGCCATAGTAGTGCGACAGGATGCCGAAGCTGTGGCCATAGCCGAACGTCCGGTATTGCAGCATCTGCCGTTCGGCCAGGAAGGCGTTGATCTTCATGGTGATCTCGGCACAGGAGGCCCCCGGCCGCAGCAGCTTCATCCCGAATTCATGGCTGTCGATGTTGGTCTGCCAGACCTTCATGCTGGCATCGTCCACCTCACCGACAAACAGCGTCCGCTCCAGCGCGGTGTAATAGCCGGAAATCATCGGAAAGCAGTTGAGCGACAGGATATCCCCATGCTGCAACTTCCGGTTGGTCACCGGGTTATGCGCGCCATCGGTGTTCAGGCCGGACTGGAACCACACCCACGTATCCCGATACTCGGCATCCGGGAACCGCTTGGCAATCTCGCGCTCCATCGCATCCCGCCCGGCGATGGAGACCTCAAGCTCCGTGGCACCCACCTTGATCGCCTCGCGGATCGCATAGCCGCCGACGTCGGCCACATTGGCCCCATGCTTGATCAAGGCAATCTCGGCCGCGGATTTCGTCATCCGCTGGTGCATCGTGGCCGGGGCCACATCCACCCCGCGCTTGGGCTTGAGGAAGGTGTTGAACTTCTCGGCCCGGTCCATCGTCAGATGGTCGGCCTCACAGCCCACCGCCTTGCCCGTCCCGGTCACCGACGCCACTGCGCGCCAGAAATTGTCACGCGTCCAGTCGGTGTAGGTGATGTTGTCGCCAATGCTGCGCCGCCACGGCTGGCCCGCGTCAATGCCCGCAGAGATCGTCACGCAGTCGGTTTTCGTTACCACACAGGCATAAGGCCGCCCGAAGGTGCAATACAGGAACCCCGAATAATAGGCGACGTTGTGCATGGATGTCAGCACGACCGCATCCAGATCATGCATCGCCATGATCTCGCGCAGGCCGTCCAGCCGGTCGGCATATTCCTCGGCGGCAAAGGGCAGGGTGGCCTTCTCGCCGTTGTGGAAACGGTACATCTCGGGTCGGTTCAGTGTCATGTCAGACCTCCGTCACGGGGTGCGCTTCTGGGACCCCGAAAGGTCCCGGCGTACAGGACGGTAGCGGGCAGCCCGCAAGCGTCGGGGCAAAAGCCCCTGTGGCGACGCCATCGCCACGGCTCGCCCCCTTTCTGCGGCTTCGCGGCAATTCGCGCAAGCGCCTTTGCGACCCTTGCGGCCCCGCTTTGCGACCCCATCTAAAGCGGCAAGCAATTGGAATGGAGAACAGGATGCGCTGCCCGGTAGACAATGAAACGCTTGTGATGGCTGATCGTGGCGGGGTCGAAATCGACTATTGCCCCAAGTGCCGGGGCGTCTGGCTTGACCGGGGTGAGCTTGACAAGATCATCGAACGCTCGCTTGGCAGCACCGCCCCTGTGGCCGCAGCACCCGTCGCCGCGCCGCCGCCCATGCAGCGCCAAGCCGCCCCCGTCTATCAGCCAGAGCCCCGCAGCGCACCGCAGGGCTACCGCGATGACGACCGCCGCCGTCGCGATGACGACGACGATGATGACTATCGCCGGGGGTACAAGAAGAAGCGCAAGGAAAGTTTCCTGTCGGACATCTTCGACTTCTGACCCCCTGCTCCTCGATGACTTCGTCACTCGTCGCCCGCCCTTCGCGACGAGAAGACGAAGTCGAACGAGGAGCGGTCTCTCTGCCCTCAGTTTGCGCTTCCGGCACTTCCCGCGCTATCTTGCGGTCGCGCAGTCCGGAGGCTTTCCCATGACACCGATCAATCTTGCCGAAAAGCTTTCGCAGTTCAGCGCCCATTGGTCGCCCCACATCGTTGGTGCCTTCAACGGTCATGATCTGATGGTCGTGAAGGTGCTGGGCGAGTTTACCTGGCACGACCACCCCGACACTGATGATTTCTTCATGGTCCTTTCTGGTGAGCTGATGATCGATCTGCCCGATGGCACCGTCACGCTGAAACCGGGTGAGGTTTTCGTGGTCCCCAAGGGCATGCAGCACCGCCCCCGTGCAGTGGTTGAAACCCACCTTCTTCTGATCGAACCCGCAGGCACCCCAAACACCGGCGATCCGGCCACTGCGGTGACCAAGGTCCACATCTGATGCGCTCCGGCCCCCTCAACCTTATCACCGACGTGCCGGGCCTGCGTGTCGGCAATGCGCATGACCCCCGGTTGCGCTCCGGCGTCACTGTCTTGACCGCTGACCGCCCCTTCGTAGCTGCCGTGCATGTGATGGGCGGCGCCCCCGGCACGCGGGAAACCGACCTTCTGGCCCCGGACAAGCTGGTGCAAGAGGTGGATGCGATCTTCCTCTCTGGCGGCTCGGCCTTCGGGCTGGACGCAGGCTTGGGCATCATGGCGGGCCTGCGCGCCATGGGCCGGGGCTTTTCTGTCGGCCCGGTACAGGTTCCGATCGTGCCGGGCGCAATCCTGTTCGACCTGCTGAACGGTGGCGACAAGGATTGGGCGGACAGCCCCTATCCCGCGCTTGGCCGCGCAGCGCTGGAGGCCGCGAGCGAAACCTTCACCCTCGGCACGGCAGGCGCTGGCTTCGGGGCAATGACCGGCATGCTCAAAGGCGGTCTCGGCTCCACCTCCGCCGTCCTGCCTTCGGGGATCACCGTGGGCGCGTTGGTCGCGGTGAACGCGCTTGGGTCTGCCACGGTGGGGGACAGCGCGCATTTCTGGGCCGCCCCATGGGAGGAAGGAGCCGAATTTGGCGGCCTTGGACCTGCGCCGATGATCCCGCAAGACACCCCCCTGCCGCGCAAGCGGATGGGTGAGGCGACAACGATTGCCATCGTCGCCACCGATGCCGCGCTGACCAAGGCAGAGGCGCACCGCATGGCAATCGCCGCGCATGACGGGATGGCGCGGGCGCTGGTGCCGTCACATACGCTGCTGGATGGCGACCTTGTGTTCAGCGTCTCGACCGGAAAGCGGGCGATGGCCGACCCGGTGATCGACAGCTTCCAGATCGGCCACGCCGCGGCCACCTGCCTTGCGCGCGCCATCGCCCGCGCGGTCTACATGGCCAGCGCAAAGCCCGGGGATCTTCAGCCCGCCTGGCGGTCCCGTCTCGGATCAAATCTTAAGGGTTCGTGAATCGAGCAGTCTAAGCCCCTGAAATCATTGCCTGTGAACGATGTCCCTTGCAGGGACACTACCACCGCTTCAGGGCCGCCTCGTCAGCGCCCTTCGCGGCCACCCACTCGGCCCCATCGGCCCCGATCTCTTTCTTCCAGAACGGTGCCCGCGATTTGAGGTAGTCCATCAGGAACTCCGCCGCGGCAAATGCATCCCCCCGATGCGAGGCCGCCGTCGCCACCATCATGATCGCCTCACCCGGGCCAAGCCGCCCGAAACGGTGGATCACCAGAACATCTGCCAGATCCCAGCGGGCAATGCTTTCATTGACGATCCCGGCAATCGCCTTCTCGGTCATGCCGGGGTAATGCTCGATCTCCATCGCCGCGAGCGATCCGGAGTCATCGCGGACAATCCCGGTGAAAGTCACCACCGCCCCGGCTCCGGTCACGCTGCTGGCAAAGCGGGCGCTCTCAGCCCCCAGATCAAAGGGCGCGGACTGGACCCACACGCGCATCTCAGCCCCCGGTCATCGGAGGAAAGAACGCCACCTCACGCACGCCTGCAAGGGGGGCATCGAAGGATGACAGCTCCTGATCCAGCGCCACGCGCAGGGCCGACAGGTCGGCGAAGGCGGCAGCATAACGGTCTTCCCGGGCGCGCAATTCGTCGACCAGTTCCGCCACGGTCACGGCCGAGGTCTGCACCCGTTCGCGCGGCAGCCCGATGCGTTCCCGCACCCATGCGAAGTACAGCACGTCGATCATTTTTCATCCCGAAGGAAGGGCAGGGATTTGGAGAAATACTCCCACCCTGTCATGAGTGTCAGAAGGGCAGCCAGCCACAAAAGCCCGATCCCGACAATATTCGCATAGGACGCACAGTCGCGGTTGCCGCAAGTGCGGATCGCCTCGGCCTCGCCAGCCACGACGGCCGCGATGTGCTGCTCCGGAGTCATCCCCTCAAGCGCGAGGACGTTCAGATAGTCCAATCCGGTGCCAAGGAACAACACGGCGATGGCAACCATCTGGGCGGTGGTCTTCCACTTGGCCAGCTTGGTGACCTGCAAGAGCCCGGACTTGGAGCCGAGGAATTCCCGCAAGCCGCCCACAAACACCTCACGGAACAGGATGACCGTGGCGGGCAGGATCAGCCACGGGTTCATCCCGTTATAGCCGGTCAGGACCATCAGCGCGATCACGACCATGGCCTTGTCGGCAATGGGGTCTAGCATCGCGCCGAACTTGGATTCCTGCTTCCAGAGCCGGGCAAGATAGCCGTCGAACCAATCGGTGACCGCGGCCCCCACGAAAAGCGCCAGCGCAAACCAGTCGGCCCAAGGGCGGTGGAAGTAGAGGAACATGATCGCCACGCCCGGGGCGGCCAGCAGGCGGATGACGGTCAGGATGTTCGGAATGTTCCAGCGCATGGGATGATTGGTAGACGATGGGGGATTGGGGGGGAAGGGGGATCGTCTGTGCCGCGGCAGAGTGTTGGTTGACAGAAGATTGCGCGGGAAGTGGGGGTATCAGTGCGGGGAGGAGTTTTGGAGTGGGTGCCAACCCACCTTCCCGCCGCGAATGGTGGGTTGGCAGCCACCCTACGATTTCGCCGAGAAGTAATCTGCGATCGTTTTGGCCATAGCCTCGGAAATACCGTCCACCGCTTGCAAGTCGGACAGCCCCGCCCGTGCGACGGCTTTGGCGCTGCCGAAGTGTTGCAGGAGGGCGCGTTTGCGGGTGGCTCCGATGCCGGGGATGTCGTCCAAGGGCGTCAGGCTGACGGCCTTGGCCCGCTTGGCGCGGTGGGCGCCGATGGCCCAGCGGTGGGCCTCATCCCGGAGGCGCTGGATGAAGTAGAGCACCGGGTCGTTCCGTTGCAGGGCGAAGGGGCGTTCGCCGGGGCGGTGGAATTCCTCTTTCCCGGCGTCGCGGTCGATGCCTTTGGCGACGCCGACCATCGGGATGTCCTCCACCCCGAGTTCGGACATGATCTCGGCCACCGCTGACACCTGCCCCGCACCGCCGTCGATCAGCAGAAGATCGGGCCACATGTCCGACTTCCGCTCGGGGTCTTCCTTCAACAGGCGTTCGAACCTGCGGGTTAGGACTTCCTTCATCATGCCGAAGTCGTCGGAGTTGGCCCCGGCGTCAGACTTGATGTTGAACTTGCGGTACTGCGATTTCAGGAACCCGTCGGCCCCCGCCACGATCATGCCGCCCACGGCATTGGTGCCCTGAATGTGGGAGTTGTCGTAAACCTCAATCCTCTGCGGAGGGGTGTCGAGGTCGAAGGCCTCGGCCAGGCCGACCAGCAGCTTGTTTTGCGTGGCGGATTCGGCCATGCGACGGGCAAGGCTTTCGCGCGCGTTGCGGGTGGCGTTTTCCACCAGTTCCGCCTTTTCGCCGCGCTGGGGGACGGCGAGTTCCACCTTGCGACCGGCGCGGATGGCCAAAGCCTCGGCCACAAGGTCCGGGTTGTCGACGGGGTGGGACAGCAGGACCAGCCGGGGCGGTTCCTTGTCGTCATAGAACTGGGTGAGGAAGGCCTCCATGATCTCGGGCGCTTCAGCCCCCGCGCCGGTCTTGGGGTAGAAGTCGCGGTTGCCCCAGCTTTGGTTGGCGCGGATGAAGAAGACCTGCACGCAGGCCTGACCATGCTCCAGATGGAGCGCGACGACGTCCGCCTCGGCCACGCCTTGCGGGTTGATGCCTTGGGTCTGCTGGACTTGGGTCAGCGCCTTGATCCGGTCGCGCAGGGCGGCGGCGCGTTCGAATTCCATGTTGGCCGAAGCCTCGCCCATGGCCTTTGCCAGATCGGCTTGGACCGAGGTTGTCTTGCCTTCCAGGAAGCGCTGGGCGTCATCGACAAGGGTGGCATACCCCTCACGGGTGATCTTTTCGACACATGGTGCCGAGCAGCGCTTGATCTGGAACTGCAGGCAGGGGCGTGTGCGGCTTTCGAACATGCTGTCCGAGCAGTTGCGGAGGAGGAAGACCTTCTGCAACTGGTTCAGGGTCCGGTTCACAGCACCGGCACTGGCGAAGGGCCCGAAATACGCCCCCTTCTCTGACTTCTTGCCCCGGTGTTTCTTGATCTGCGGATAGGGGTGCTCACTGGAGATCAGAATGTTCGGAAACGACTTGTCGTCGCGCAACAGCACGTTGTAGCGCGGTTTCAGCTGTTTGATCAGGTTCTGTTCAAGCAGCAGCGCCTCAAGTTCCGTCCGCGTGGTCAGGAACATCATCGACGCGGTTTCGTGGATCATCCGGGCGATGCGGCCGGAATGGCCCGAGGGGCGGGCATAATTCGACACCCGCGCCTTCAGGTTGCGCGCCTTGCCCACATACAGCACTTCTGACGCGGCGTTCAGCATCCTGTAGACGCCGGGCGAGCCGTCCAGCGTGCGCAGGTAATCCTGGATCACCTCATGTCCGACGCGCGGAGTGGTCTTGGGGTTTTCATCCATGATGATAAGGCAACGATTCTGTGTCGGGGCTGCAATGAACCACGGGTGGGGGCAAGAGGAAAGCTGTCCACTCTTTCTGGGGATAAGTCTGCGGAGAAGATTTCACGAGGGCGGAATTTCTGTTGTTTTCGGCCCCTTTCCCTAGATTGCCCATTTTTTGGGCACAAAGGCAACCCATTGATTTCGTGAGGAAGATTTTCGTGTGCTTTGCAAATCCCTGAAAAATCAGGGGAATTATGACAGTTCCATTAACGCGGTGCGAAAAGTGGACAACTTTTCTTCGGCTTGGCGTCAACGGCTACTCGACCCCAAGCACGTCGGGTGTCTGCCATGCCAGATGCTGGCCCCCGTCGATGGCCAGAAACTGGCCCGTGACGGCCGGGCTATCGAGGAAAAACCCAAGCGCGGCGCAGATATCTGCCGGGTTTGCCCCCCGCCCCAGAACGGTGCTGGCGCGCTGGCGGGCGAAGTGATCCGCCGATTGGCGTGCACCCTGAAGGGTAGGGCCGGGGCCGATGGCGTTGACGCGAACATGCGGGGCAAGCCCTTGTGCCGCCGTCCGGGTCAGCGCCCAAAGGCCCATCTTGGCGATGGTATAGCTGGAAAACTCGGGCGTCAGTTTCAGGATGCGCTGGTCGATCATGTTGACGATCAGGCACTTCGCCAGCAGTTCGCCATCTTCGTCCGGCGTGGCGGCGGGACATTGCCGCGCGAAGGCCTGTGTCAGGACATAGGGCGCGCGCAGGTTGGATTCGATATGACGGTCCCAGCTTTCCCGGGTGGCCGTGTCGATCCGGTCATATTCGAAGATCGAAGCGTTGTTGACCAGCACAGTCAGCGGCCCAAGGGCGGCGGTTGCGGCGGGGATCAGGGCCGCAGTTTCAGCCTCGACCAGCAGGTCGGCATGGAAAACCTGCGCCTTGCGGCCCATCGCGCGGATCTGGTCGGCGACAGCCTCAGCCTCATCCCGGGATGAGGCATAGTGGATCGCCACATCATGCCCGCGCCCGGCCAGATACAGTGCCATTGCGCGGCCAAGCCGCTTGCCCGCGCCCGTCACCAGTGCCGTCATTTTGCTTTGCCCCCACCCGCTTTACCCCCGCACTCGCAGGTCTTGCGGCCGATCAGATAGCGCCCGCACTTGGCGCAGACAGGGGGTTTGCGGTCTTTTCGCAGGACGCGGGGCAGGGCCGACGGAAACAGCGCCCGGCCGATCAGGGCAACAAGGACCATAAGGCCAAGAAAGACGATGATGATCTTGAACAGCATCTAAAGCCCGTACCGCGCCCAAAGCGCCCGGTCTTCCACGGCACCAAGCGTCTGGTCCACCATCGCCAGCCTGATCCGCTGGAACAGGCTGCGCTTGCGGCCATAGGGCACCAGCTTCACCTTGTCGCCGTACAGCGTCTTCAGCTTTGGCACCATGTGGCCCAGACCATCCACCAGCCCAAGGTCCACCGCCCCCTGTCCCACCCAGACATCGGCATTGAACAGGTCGGCCGTCTGGTCCAGCCGCGCGCCCCGGCTGGACTTTACATGGTCGATGAAGGCCTGATGGATCGGGGTCTGCAGGGCCTTCAGGCGGTCAATATCCTCAGGCTTCTGCGGCAGGAACGGGTCGGCAAAACTTTTCGACCGCCCCGCCGTCACCACACGCCGCTCTACCCCCTGCCGGGCCAGCAGTTCCGGAAAGCCGAACGACGCAAAGATCACCCCGATCGAACCGACAATCGAGCTTTGATCCACCCAGATGTCATCTGCCGCACAGGCCAGCCAATACCCGCCCGAGGCTGCCACATCCTCGACAAAGGCATGGACGGGCACCTTCTTTTCCACCGCCAGCCGCCGGATCCGCGCCGCGATGAGCGACGATTGCACCGCCGACCCGCCGGGTGAGTTGATCTGCAGCGCCACCGCCGCCGGCTTGCCGCGTGTGAAGGCACGCTCCATCAGTGGGGCAAGGGTTTCGTCGTTCAGGCCACGTTGACCGGACCCGATAGTGCCGGACAGCCGGATGACCGGAACAAAGGCGGGTTTTGGCAGGAAAGGGATGAAACGTTTCATGGGCCAGAGTTAGGCCTTCGGGGGCTTGCGGGCAAGGGCTGCGCCGGGGCAGGGTTGAAGGATGATCGACAAGCTGGAAATGTTCATCGCCCTGGCGCGGGAACGCCACTTTGGCCGCGCGGCCGAGGCGTGCGGGGTCACGCAGCCGTCCCTCTCCAGCGCCATTCGGCAGCTGGAGGATCAGCTTGGCGTCCAGCTCGTGTTTCGCGGCAGCCGGTTTCAGGGCCTGACGCCGGAAGGCCAGCGTGTCCTTGACCGCGCGCTGGGCATTGTCGGCGACGTGCGCGCGCTGAAGGATGAAATGCGGGTTGTGCGCTCGGGCCTGTCCGGCAATCTGCGGCTTGGGGTGATCCCCACCGCCCTGCCGATGGTGGCTGACCTGACCGGCCCTTTCACCGCCCGGCATCCCAATGTCCGCGTGTCGATCCTGTCGCGCACCAGCGTGGAAATCCTGACCGGCATCGAAAGCCTGGAGCTTGAGGCGGGGATTACCTATCTGGACAACGAACCGCTTGGCCGTGTGTCGCAACTGCCGCTTTACACCGAATTCTACCGTCTGCTTGTCGCCAAGGGCAGCGATCTTGCCGGGCGGCGTCAGGTCAGCTGGGCCGATCTTTCGACCATTCCCCTGTGCCTTCTGACCGCAGACATGCAGAACCGGCGGATCGTCAACCAGCATCTGGGGGACGCCGGGGTCGTGGCGGCACCCATGATCGAATCGAACTCCACCGTCGCCCTTGTGGCGCATGTGCTGACCGGGCGCTGGGCGTCGGTCGTGCCCAAGCGGCTGGCCGACATGTTCCTTCTGGATGGGCGGCTTGTGTCCGTTCCCATCGTCGAACCTGAGGCGGAACACACCGTCGGCCTGATCGCGGCCCGCCGTGACCCGCAGACGCCGGTCCTGCAAGCCTTGATTGATGAGGCGCTGCGGCAGTTCCGTTGATAGACTGCGTCTATCAACTAACGGCATATCTGTATTGATTTTCCTATCAACCGGCGTATGACGGCGGCAAGCCAGCCAGGGACGCCCGCATGCTTGATTCCGCAGACCTTTCCGACCGGATCGCCGAGATACTTGAGGCGCATCGCAGCCTTGAAGGCCCGTTGCTGCCCATCCTGCATGACGTGCAGGCCGCTTTCGGCCATATCCCGCAATCGGCAGTGCCGCAGATCGCCAAGGCGCTGAACCTGTCCAAGGCGGAAGTGCATGGTGTGGTAAGCTTCTACCACGACTTTCGGGAGAAGCCCGCAGGCCGCCATGTGCTGAAACTCTGCCGGGCCGAGGCCTGTCAGGCCATGGGGGCGGACCGGGTGGCCGGTGCCGTCAAGGCGGCGCTTGGCATCGACTGGCACGAAACCACGCCCGATGGCCGCGTGACGCTGGAACCCGTGTTCTGCCTTGGCCTTTGCGCCTGCGGACCTGCGGCGATGGTGGATGGGCGACTGGTCGGCCGCTGCGATGCCGGGATCGTTGCGGAGGTTGCCGAATGAAAGTTTACATTCCCCTTGATAGCGCCGCCGTAGCGCTTGGCGCCGATGCGATTGCCGCCGCGGTTGTTGCCGAAGCCGCGCGCCGGGGCGTGACGGTTGACGTTGTGCGCAACGGCTCGCGCGGGATGGTCTGGCTGGAACCGCTGGTCGAAGTGGTGACGGACGCCGGGCGCTTGGGCTTTGGGCCGATGACCGTGGCAGACGTGCCCTCATTGTTCGGCGACCTTTCCGCCCATGCAAAGGCGCTGGGTCTGGTGGAAGACCTGCCATGGATGGTGGGCCAGACGCGGCTGACCTTCGCCCGCGTTGGCGTGATTGATCCCCTGTCGCTTGTTGAATACGAAGCGCATGGTGGTCTGGTGGGCCTGCGCCGGGCGCAGGCGATGGCTAAGGCCGAAATCGTGGCCGAAGTGACCGAAAGCGGCCTGCGCGGGCGCGGTGGGGCGGGTTTCCCTACGGGCATCAAGTGGAAAACGGTGTCCGAGGCCCCCGGTGACCGCAAGTACATCGTCTGCAATGCCGATGAAGGTGACAGCGCAACCTTTGCCGACCGCATGTTGATGGAGGGTGACCCCTTCACCCTGATCGAAGGCATGGCGATTGCGGGTCTCGCCTGCGGGGCGACCAAGGGGTTTGTGTACATTCGTTCGGAATACCCCGTCGCAATCCGGGTAATGGAAGCCGCCGTGGCGATTGCCCATGATGCAGGGGTGCTTGGCCCGACCTTCGACATCGAAATTCGCGTCGGCGCTGGCGCTTATGTCTGTGGCGAGGAAACGTCGCTGCTGAACAGCCTTGAAGGCAAGCGCGGCGTGGTCCGCGCCAAGCCGCCGCTGCCCGCGCTGCAAGGCTTCATGGGCCAGCCGACGGTGGTGAACAACGTGATTTCGCTGGCCTCCGTGCCGGTGATCATGGCCAAAGGCGCGGCCTACTACAAGGACTTCGGTCTTGGCCGCAGCCGCGGCACGATCCCGCTGCAGATCGCCGGAAATGTCCGCTACGGCGGGCTTTATGAAACGGCGTTCGGGCTGACCTTGGGCCAGATTGTTGATGACATCGCAGGGGGTTGCGCAAGCGGCCGCCCGGTCAAGGCGGTGCAGGTCGGCGGGCCGCTTGGTGCCTACCATCCGCGCAAGGACTTTGACACGCCCTTCGGCTATGAGGAATTCGCCGGCCAAGGCGGCCTGATCGGCCACGCGGGCCTGACCGTGTTCGACGACAGTGCCGACATGCTGGCCCTCGCCCGCTTTGCGATGGAGTTCTGCGCCATCGAATCCTGCGGCAAGTGTACCCCCTGCCGCATTGGTGCCGTGCGCGGTACCGAAACCATCGACCGCATCGCCAAGGGGGACGCGGATGCGATCCCGCTGCTGACGGACCTGTGCAACACCATGAAATCGGGTTCGCTTTGCGCGCTGGGGGGGTTCACGCCCTATCCGGTGATGAGCGCACTGACCCATTTCCCCGATGACTTTGCCCCGATGAAGGAGGCCGCCGAATGAAAGACTTCATCATCCCGGATCGCGATTTCGGTACGCCTGCGGCGAAAAGCAAACAGATGGTCACATTGACCATCGATGGCTTTGACGTGACCGTTCCTGAAGGCACGTCCATCATGCGCGCGGCGGCCGAGGCGGGCATTCAGGTCCCCAAACTTTGCGCCACCGACAGCGTTGATGCCTTCGGATCCTGCCGTCTGTGTCTGGTGGAAATCGAAGGCCGCAACGGCACCCCGGCAAGCTGCACTACCCCCGTCGCCCCCGGCCTGAAGGTCCACACCCAGAACGCCAAGCTGAAGCAACTGCGGCGCGGCGTGATGGAGCTTTACATCTCGGACCACCCGCTTGACTGCCTGACCTGCGCCGCCAATGGCGATTGTGAGTTGCAGGATATGGCCGGTGCCGTCGGCCTGCGCGATGTGCGGTATGAGGCGGTTGATACCCACTTCCGTGCCAAGAACACCAGCGGCGAAGCGAACCCGCAATGGCTGCCGAAAGACGACAGCAACCCCTACTTCGCCTATGACCCGGCCAAATGCATTGTCTGCAGCCGCTGCGTCCGCGCCTGTGAGGAAGTGCAGGGCACCTTCGCGCTGACCATCGAAGGTCGGGGCTTTGACAGCCGCGTGTCCTTTGGCGCCAAGACGGACAACGCGCTGGCCAGTGATTGCGTCAGCTGCGGTGCCTGCGTTCAGGCCTGCCCGACGGCGACGCTGACCGAAAAGTCGATCATCGACATCGGCACCCCGTCCCATTCCGTGATCACCACCTGCGCCTATTGCGGCGTCGGGTGCAGCTTCAAGGCTGAGATGCGGGGCGACGAACTGGTCCGCATGACGCCCTACAAGCACGGCAAGGCCAACCGTGGCCATAGCTGCGTCAAGGGTCGTTTCGCCTATGGCTACGCCTCCCACAAGGACCGCATCCTGAACCCGATGATCCGCGACAGCATCAACGACCCGTGGCAAGAGGTCACCTGGCCCGAGGCGATGGAATTTGCGGCCAACCGGATGAAGGGCATCCAGGAAAAGTACGGGCGGCAATCGGTGGGGGTCATCACCTCCAGCCGATGCACAAATGAAGAGGCGTATCTGGTCCAGAAACTGACCCGTGCCGTGTTCATGAACAACAATACGGATACCTGCGCGCGGGTGTGCCATTCACCCACCGGCTATGGTCTTGGCCAGACATTCGGCACCAGCGCCGGCACGCAAGACTTTGATTCCGTCGAGGAAACCGACGTTGTCGTCGTCATCGGCGCGAACCCGACGGACGGTCACCCGGTCTTTGCCAGCCGCCTGAAAAAGCGCCTGCGGAAAGGTGCCAAGCTGATCGTGATCGACCCGCGCCGGATTGATCTGGTGGATGGCCCGCATGTGAAGGCCGCGCACCACCTGCCGCTGCGCCCGGGCACCAACGTCGCCGTGGTTACCGCCATCGCCCATGTGATCGTCACCGAAGGCCTGATGAACGAAGCCTTCATCCGCGACCGCTGCGATTGGGACGAATTCCAGGACTATGCCGAATTCGTCAGCCAGCCAAACCACTCGCCCGAGGCGACGGAACTGCTGACCGGCGTGAAGGCTGATGAACTTCGTGCGGCTGCAAGGCTTTACGCCACCGGCGGCAACGGGGCCATCTACTATGGCCTGGGCGTCACCGAACACAGCCAAGGCTCCACCACCGTGATCGGGATCGCCAACCTTGCCATGCTGACCGGCAACATCGGCCGTCCCGGCGTGGGCGTGAACCCGCTGCGCGGCCAGAACAACGTGCAGGGTTCCTGCGACATGGGGTCCTTCCCGCACGAGCTGCCCGGCTACCGCCACGTCAAGAACGATGCCGTCCGGTCGGTGTTCGAAGACATGTGGGGCGTCAAGATCGACAACGAACCCGGCCTGCGCATCCCCAACATGCTGGATGCGGCGGTGGAGGGCACGTTCAAGGGCCTTTACTGTCAGGGTGAGGATATCCTGCAGTCCGACCCCGACACCAAGCACGTCGCCGCGGGCCTTGCGGCGATGGAATGTGTCATCGTCCACGACCTTTTCCTCAATGAGACCGCGAATTACGCGCATGTGTTCTTCCCCGGCTCCAGCTTTCTGGAAAAGGACGGCACCTTCACCAACGCCGAGCGTCGCATCAACCGCGTCCGCAAGGTGATGGCCCCGCGTCAGGGCTATGCCGACTGGGAGGTGACCCAGCTGTTCGCCCAAGCCATGGGCGCCAACTGGACCTACACCCACCCTTCGCAGATCATGGATGAAATCGCCCTCCTGACCCCCAGCTTCGCGGGCGTCAGCTACGAAAAGCTGGAGGAGATGGGCTCCGTCCAGTGGCCCTGCAACGAAAAGGCGCCGGAAGGCACACCGCTGATGCACATCGACGGTTTCGTGCGCGGCAAGGGCAAGTTCATCCGCACCGAATACGTTGCCACCGATGAACGCACCGGCCCGCGCTTCCCGCTGCTCCTCACCACAGGGCGCATCCTGTCGCAGTACAACGTCGGTGCGCAGACCCGGCGCACGGCGAACGTGGTCTGGCATGATGAGGATCTGCTGGAAATCCACCCCCACGACGCCGAGGTTCGCGGCGTGAAAGAGGGTGATTGGGTCCGTCTGGCCTCCCGTTCCGGTGATACCAGCCTGCGGGCCACGATCACCGATCGGGTCAGCCCCGGTGTGGTCTACACAACCTTCCACCACCCCGACACGCAGGCGAACGTCATCACCACCGACTTCAGCGATTGGGCCACCAACTGCCCGGAATACAAGGTGACGGCGGTTCAGGTCTCGCCCTCCAACGGGCCGACGGAATGGCAGCAGGACTACAACGCCCAAGCCGCCCAGTCGCGCCGGATTCTGGCAGCGGAATGAACGGCGCGCGGGCGACCCCTCGGCTGGCCTTCGGTCCCTCGGTTCAGCCGGGCGAACGAATGCTGCCCGAGGAGGTGGCCATTGCGCTGTCGTTCAACGGCACGACGCAGGCTGTGATGATGGCCACGCCGGAAGATCTGGTGGATTTCGGCTATGGCTTTGCCCTGACCGAAGGGATCGCCACGCCAGATGATATTCTTTCGGTGGAAGTGGAAACCCTGCCCAAGGGCCGCGATGTCCAGATCTGGCTTGCCCCCGAAGCCGAGGCGAAGCTGGCTGCCCGTCGCCGTACGATGACGGGCCCGGTTGGCTGCGGCCTTTGCGGGATCGACAGTCTGGATCAGGCGCTGCGCGACGTGCCGACGGTGCAGCCGTCCGCCTTTCACATGACCCCGACGCAGGTTATGGCAGCCGTAGCTGCCCTGCCTGCCCAGCAACGCCTGCATGACGCCACCCGCGCCGTCCATTGCGCCGCCTTCTGGAACGGCAAGCTGACCCTCGCGCGCGAGGATGTCGGCCGCCACAACGCGCTGGACAAACTGGTTGGTGCGATGGCCCGCAGCCGGACCAGCCCCGAGGGCGCGGTCGTGCTGACCAGCCGCGTCTCTATCGACATGGTCCAGAAGGTCGCCATGCTGGGCACCCCGATGCTGATCGCCGTCTCGGCCCCCACCGCCGATGCCGTGACCCTTGCGGAAAGCGCCGGGATCACCCTAATCGCCCTTGCCCGGCCTGACCGGTTCGAGGTGTTCACCCATTCTGACCGCTTGACGGAGGAAAGCCATGTCGGCTGAAAAACTCGTTCACATGGCAAACCAGATTGCCTTGTTCATGGAATCAAAGCCACATGACGAAGGCGTGGCCGGTCTTGCCAGCCATATCAATGACTTCTGGGAACCACGCATGCGCCGCCAGTTCTTTGAGGTGGTTGATGCCGGCGGCGCAGGGCTGCGCCCGCTGGTCATGGACGCTGCGGCCCAGATCCGCAGACCCGCGCCCGAGGCTGCCCACTGATCTATTCCTTCAGCACCGTGGTCAGCTGCGCGCCATAGCTGCTTTTGCCAAAGACCTCAGCCCGGGCCGCAAATCCGGCACGGTCGATCCAGCCTTGCCGGAACGCGATCTCGTCCGGTGATCCGACCTGCATTCCCTGCCGGTCCTGCAACGTCCGCACGAAGTTCCCCGCATCCAGAAGGCTGCCCGGTGTGCCGGTATCCAGCCAGGCAAAGCCGCGTCCCATCCGCTCCACCTGCAGTGACCCCTCGGCGCGGTATGCCTCCAACAGGTCAACGATCTCCAGTTCCCCACGCTCGGACGGGCGGACCTTGGCGGCAAGCTCCGGCGCGCGACCGTCCAGAAAGTAAAGCCCGGTGATCGCAAAGCTGGAAGGCGGCACCTTGGGCTTTTCCACAATCGTCGTAACCCGGCCATCGGCGTCAAAGGCGGCCACGCCATAGCGTTCGGGGTCGGCGACGTGATAGCCAAACACCGTCCCCCCGGACGGCTGCGCATCCGCGCGGGTCAGGATTTCCGGCAACCCATGGCCGAAGAAGATGTTGTCGCCCAGAACCATTGCCGAGGGCGCACCGTCCAGAAAATCGCGCGTCAGAAGATAGGCCTGCGCCAGCCCCTCGGGCCGTTCCTGGATAATCCAGGTAAAGCTGACCCCCCATTGCCCGCCATCGCCCAAGAGGCGCTTGAACTGCGGCTGGTCATCGGGCGTGGTGATGATCGCAATCTCGCGGATGCCGGCGAGCATCAGGACCGACAATGGATAATACACCATCGGCTTGTCATAGATCGGCAGAAGTTGCTTCGACGTCCCCAGTGTGATCGGCCACAGTCGCGACCCTGTGCCACCGGCCAGCAGAATACCCTTGCGTTTCATGCACTCAACTCCGTCAACACATTCTGAAGACCTGCCCGCCAATCCGGGCGCGGCACGCCAAATGCCGCCTCGAACCCGGCGCAATCGAGCCGGGAGTTCAGGGGCCGCCGCGCCGGGGTGGGATATTCCGACGAAGGAATGCCTTCCACCCGGCAGCCAAACCCCGCCATGGCCATGATCTCGCGCGCGAAATCCGCCCAGCTTGCATCCGGCGCACCCGCGAAATGATGCGTGCCGCCCGGCGCGCCGTTGCATAGACCCCGGGCCGCAACGAACAACGCATCGGCAATTGCAGCGGCTGGGGTAGGGCCGCCGACCTGATCGGCCACCACGCGCAGCACGTCTCGCTCACGCCCAAGGCGCAGCATTGTCTTGACGAAGTTCGCCCCATGGGCCGAGAAGACCCACGAGGTCCGCAAGATCAGATGAGGCCCCCCTGCGGCGCGAACCCCCGCCTCGCCCATCAGCTTTGACCGGCCATAGGCCCCCAAAGGTGCCGTAGGGTGATCAGGGGCAAAGGGGAGTTCCCCTGTCCCGTCAAAGACGTAGTCGGTCGAGATATGCAGGAACGGCACCCCCCGCGCCGCCGCCGCCGCAGCCATTGCCGCTGGGGCCGCACCGTTGACTATGGTCGCCGCAGGCTCCTCGGTCTCGGCCTTGTCCACCGCTGTCCATGCGGCGGCGTTGATGACCGCATCCACCGCCGCCTCGGCCACCACGGCCGCGCAGGCAGCCGGATCGGCAAGGTCTGCCCGGTCCCGGCCCAAGGCGATGACCGTTACGCCCTGCGGTGCCCGGCGCACCAGTTCACGCGCGACTTGGCCCGTCTGACCGAAGACCAGCACCTTCATGCTCACGCCTTCGTCCCCAACCGTTGCCCCACGCCCTGCCGCGCCAGCAGCGGCTCCCACCAGGCGCGGTTGTCGAGAAACCAGCGCACCGTCCGCCGCAGCCCTTCGTCCAGCGTGACCGACGGGCGCCAGCCCAACTCCTCACGAATGCGCGACGGATCAATGGCATAGCGTGCGTCATGCCCCGGCCTGTCTGTCACGAAGGTGACCAGCCGGTCATGCGGCGCGCCTTGCGGGTGCATCTCGTCCATCAGCGCGCAGATGCTGCGCACGATGTCGATATTCCGCGCCTCAGCCTCGCCCCCGATGCAATAGGTCCTGCCGACCGTGCCGCGTTCGACCACCGTCAAAAGCGCCTCGGCATGGTCTTCGACGAACAGCCAGTCACGCACATTCTCGCCCGCGCCGTAAACCGGGATCGGACGGCCATGCAGCGCGTTCAGGATCACCACCGGGATCAGCTTTTCCGGGAAATGGTAGGGCCCATAGTTGTTGGAGCAGTTCGTCACCACCACCGGCAAGCCATAGGTCTCGCCCCAGGCGCGCACCAGATGATCGCTGGCGGCCTTCGATGCCGAATAGGGGCTGCGCGGATCATAGGGCGTGTCCTCGTCGAACCGCCCTTCCGGCCCAAGCGAGCCGAACACCTCATCGGTGGAGATGTGGTGGAACCGGAACCCTTCCGGCTTGCCCTGACCCACCCAATAGGACCGCGCCGCCTCCAGCATGGTGTAGGTGCCGGTGATGTTGGTGGCGATGAACTCTCCCGGGCCGTCGATGGACCGGTCGACATGGCTTTCCGCCGCAAGATGCATCACCGCGTCGGGGGAATGTGCGGCAAACACTTTGTCCAAAGCCTCACGGTCGCGGATATCGCAATGCTCGAAGCTGTAAAGGTTCGACCCCGCCACCGGCGCAAGGCTTTCCAGACAGGCCGCGTAGGTCAGCGCGTCGACATTGACCACCTGATGCCCGCGCGCAATCGCTGCCCGCACGACGGCAGACCCGATGAACCCCGCCCCACCCGTAACCAGCAGCTTCATGCGCGCCCCCATTGGAACGGGGTGCCGATGTCGGCCAGCAGCGGCGCGTTCGCGTCCTTGTCGGACAGGATCGGCGCGTCAGTCCCCCAGTCGATCCCGATGGCAGGATCATTCCAGCGCACCGCACCATCATGCGCGGGGCTGTAAAGGTCGGTGCATTTGTACTGCACCTCGACCTCGTCGGTCAGGGTCAGAAACCCGTGCAGGAACCCCTTGGGCACGAACAACTGCCGCCCATTCTCGGCCGAAAGTTCCACCCCGACCCATTTGCCATGGCTGGGCGACCCCGTGCGGATGTCGACCGCCACATCCAGAATTGCACCCCGCGAACAGCGCACCAGCTTGTCCTGTGCATGCGGTGGCGACTGAAAATGCAGCCCCCGCAGCGTGCCCTTTGTGGCCGAGAAGGAATGGTTGTCCTGCACCCAAGGCAGGTCAAGCCCCGCTTCGGCCATGCGGGCGGCATTCCATGTTTCGGCAAACCAGCCCCTTGCGTCGCCAAACCGTCGGGGTGTCAGGATCATCACATCGGAAAGGGCTGTCGCTTCAATCTGCATTACTATGTGCCTTCGGTTTCGTATCCCAGAAACCAGATCAGACCAGATTCTGCAAACCCTGCTTGCCCGGATTTGCCCGATTTAGGCCAAGCCTTCCCCCTGTTCCCGGCCCCCGCTTGGCGCTATCAGTCAGGAAACCGGATACGAGGGGACTTGACCGATGACCCATCTTTGGGTGCGGGCCGAACAGCGGCCACATGAAGAGCGCGTGGGTCTGACCCCCGAAGGTGCCGCCGCGCTGATCAAGGCCGGCCTCCGCGTGACGGTCGAGGCGTCGTCGACCCGTGCCATCCCCATCGACGGCTACCGCGCCGCAGGCTGTGAGATTGCCGCCGAAAACCTGTGGCCACATGCCCCGGCAGACGCGATCATCTTCGGCCTAAAGGAACTGCCCGAGGATGGCACCCCCCTGACCCACCGCCACATCATGTTCGGCCACGCCTACAAGGGCCAACCTGCCGGCCGTGTCCTGCTCCAGCGGTTCAAGGCGGGGGGCGGCACGCTTTATGACCTTGAATACCTCGTGAACGAAGACGGCCGCCGCGTTGCCGCCTTTGGTTACTGGGCGGGCTATGCCGGGGCTGCGGTGTCCTTGAAATGCTGGGCCGCCCAACAGCGCGGAGCGATTGCCGGCCCGGTCCGCAAGGTCCCGTCCAAGGCCGCGCTTCTTGACCAGCTTGCAACCGAGCTTGACGGGCTTTCCCGCCCCCGCGCCATCATCATCGGCGCGCTTGGCCGCGTCGGCACCGGGGCCGCCGACCTTTGCACCGCCATGGGCGTGGCTGTTACCCGCTGGGATATGGCCGAAACCGCCAGCGGCGGGCCGTTCCCCGAGGTGCTGCAGCACGAGATTTTCCTCAACTGCATCCTCGCCCGGCCCGGCTGCCCGGTCTTCGTGCCCGCCTCCGCCAAAACCGACCCGCGCGCCCTGACGGTGATCGGTGACATCGCCTGCGACCCGACCTCGGACTTCTCGCCGATCAAGGTCTATGACCGCGCCACCGATTGGGACGCCCCGGCGCTGCGGGTGCATGACACCCCGCCGCTAGACGTGACCGCTATCGACAACCTGCCATCCCTGATGCCGGTGGAATCGTCCGAAGATTACGCCGCCCAGCTTCTGCCCTCGCTTCTGGCACTGCCCACACTCGATGCTGGCGTCTGGGGCCGGGCAAAAGCCGAATTCGACCGGAATGTCGCCAACGTCTAAGCCCGCGCAAATCTTTTCGAAAAGATTTGCAAGAATTGTCGAAAATTCTTGCCACAGCCCACGGCAAGCGAAGGAGGAAAGACCATGACCATCCACTGGTGCGGCACAGGCCTGTCATCCATCCCCGGCCTGCGCCGCCTGATCGAGGCGGGTCACCCCGTCGTGGTCTGGAACCGCACTGTCGCCAAAGCGCAGGCGGAAGTCGGTGACATCGCCACCGACATCCGCCCCTACAGCCTTGAGGCGCTGACCGCAGCCCTGCAGCCTGGTGACATCGCCGTGTCGATGCTGCCCGCCGACCAGCACGTCGCCATCGCCAAGGCTTGCCTTGCCAAGGGCGCACATTTCACCTCGTCCTCCTACATCGCGCCGGAAATGCGGGAACTGGATCAGGCCTTCCGCGAGGCGGGTCTGGTGTCGATCAACGAGGTTGGCCTTGACCCCGGTATTGACCATCTGATGGCGCATGATCTTGTCGCCCGCTACCGCGCCTCCAAGGCCTATGCGCCGGACAACGTTATCAGCTTCACATCGTATTGCGGTGGTGTGCCGAAGATCGCCAACGCCTTCCGCTACAAGTTCAGCTGGGCCCCGGCTGGCGTGCTCAAGGCGCTCCGCTCGCCCTCGCGCAGCTTGCGCCACTTTACTGAACTGCGTGTTGCGCGGCCGTGGGATGCCATCACGCGCTACGACGCCCCCCTGCCGCAGCCCGAAAGCTTTGAGGTCTATCCCAACCGCGACAGCTATCCCTTCATGGAGGAGTACCGGTTCGAACCGCATTGGAACGTCCGCGATTTCGTCCGTGGGACCATCCGTCTGAACGGCTGGGCTGACGCCTGGGCCCCGATCTTCGCGGAAATCGAATCGCTTGAGGGGAAACCCGCAGCCGAGGTTGACGCCGCCCTGAACGCCCGCGCCGCCCAGCTTTTGCAGGAAAACGCCTATGCCGAGGGTGAGCCCGACCGTGTGGTTCTGTTCGTGTCCCTGAAGGCCGAACAGGACGGCAAACCCGTCTTCCACGAAACCTGGGCGATGGATGCCTGGGGCGACGTGCGCGGCACGGCGATGGGGCGGCTCGTGTCCGTCCCCGTGTCCCTTGCGATCGAGGCGGTGCTGAACCGGGAAATCCCTGCCGGGGTCCACGCGGCACCGCACGACCCACGGCTTCTGGCCCGCTGGCTGGGCGAGGTGTCGCATCTTGCCCAATACATGGACCGGATCACCCATGTGACCTGATCCTGCCGCAGGAAGGCTTTGACGTGACAGGCGCCATCTGTCCGCGCTATGCTTTGCGGCGATGATCCGGGCAAACCGGGCGGATGGGGCGGCACTCTTGGGCAGCAACGACACGGCACAGGAACGGTTTGGCCGGCTGGCTGACAGGCTGGCCGCATTCGCGGCTCGCCGGGCGCGGCCTGCGGGTGGGTTCGTGTCGCAGCCCGAACCACGCTCCATCGGGATCTATGCCCGCGGCAAGCAGCTGGTTGCCGGGAACATCCTGTTGGCCGGTCATCTGGCCGAAGCCCCGGATACCCCGCTGTGGGATATTCCCGCCGCCGATCCCGCCTTCATTGCCGAAGCACAAGGGTTCGCCTGGCTGGACGATCTGGCTGCTTTCGGCACCCCCGAAGCGCGCAGACGGGCGCAAGACTGGACATGGGGCTGGATCGCCCGCTACGGAGCGGGCCAAGGGCCTGGCTGGACGCCCGACCTGACCGGGCGTCGCATCATCCGCTGGGTGCATCACGCCACGCTGCTGTTGTCCGGTCGCAACCGGGCCGACACGCAGGCCTTTTATCGCGCGCTGGCCCGGCAGTCGGTCTACCTGTCCCGGCGCTGGAAGGCCGCCGCCTCGGGCCTGCCGCAGTTCGAGGCGCTGACCGGTCTGGTCTACGCCGGCCAATCCCTGATCGGGATGGAGCGTCTGGTTGCCCCTGCCACTACCGCCCTTGCCCGCGCCTGCACAGCCGAGATTGACGCCGAAGGAGGCATCCCCACGCGCAACCCCGAGGAATTGCTTGAGGTGCTGACCCTGCTGACATGGGCCGCCAGTGCAATGACCGAAGCCGCCCATCCGGTGCCACCGGCGATCTCTGCGGCCATCACCCGCATTGCCCCCGCGCTGCGCACCCTGCGCCACGCCGATGGCGACCTTGCCCGCTTTCACGGCGGCGGAAAGGGCGTTGAAGGCCGCCTTGACCAGGCCCTTGCCGCGGCCGGAACGCGCCCGGGGGCGACACCGGCCATTGCGATGGGCTTTGTCCGGCTGTCCGGGCGGCGCACCTCGGTGATCGTCGATGCCTCGTCACCCCCCGGCGGGCGTGCGGCGCGGACCGCCCATGCCTCGACCGCTGCGTTCGAACTTACGTCGGGCCGTCGCGCGCTGATCGTGAACTGCGGGTCAGGCGAAAGTTTCGGTCCGTCATGGCGACAGGCGGCCCGGGCGACACAGTCACACTCTGCGCTATGCCTTGATGGGGCGTCATCCTCACGTTTCGGGCCATCGGGGACCACGCTGGATCAGCGGGCCACCATCACCACCTCACGTATGACGCAAGGCACCGAAGGGGCCGACCTTTACGTTGCCCATGATGGCTGGCTTAACAGCCATGGCCTGACCGCCAGCCGCAGCCTGACGCTCAGCCACGATGGCCGCCGTCTGTCCGGTGTCGATTCCCTGACGGCCCTGACCGCCGATGCCCGCAAACGCTTTGAAGACATGATGACCACCACCGCCATGACCGGCGCGGGCTTCACCATCCGCTTTCATCTGCACCCCGAGGTGGATTCGGCGCTGGACATGGCCGACACCGCCGTTTCCATGGCGCTTCGCAGTGGTGAAATCTGGGTGTTCCGCTTTTCCGGTCAGGCCAGCCTGACGCTGGAGCCTTCGGCCTACCTTGAAAAAGGCCGCGTGAAGCCGCGCCCCTGCACACAAATCGTGCTTCGCGCGCAGGCGCTTGGGTTTGAGACCCGGATAGGCTGGACCTTGGCGAAGGCAAAGGATACTCCGCTGGCCATCCGTGATCTGGAAGGTGCTGACCCGGAAGGGCAGGGCTGACAGGTCCGTCCCGGGGCACAGCGACAGGGTTTCAGCATGACCAACCTCGTTCCAATCGGCCGCGCGCTGATTTCGGTATCGGACAAGACCGGCCTTCTGGACCTTGCCCGCGCGCTGGCCAGCCACGGGGTCGAACTCATCTCGACCAGTGGGACCCTGATGATGCTGCGCACGGCGGGCCTCAAGGTCCGCGACGTGGCTGACGTGACCGGCTTTCCGGAAATGATGGACGGCCGGGTCAAGACGCTGCACCCCAACGTCCATGGCGGTCTTCTGGCCTTGCGCGATGATGACGAACACCTTGTCGCCATGGCCGCGCATGGGATTGAACCGATCGACCTTTTGATCGTGAACCTGTACCCGTTCGAGGAAACCGTGGCCAAAGGTGCCGACCACGCCACGTGCATCGAGAATATTGATATCGGCGGCCCCGCGATGATCCGCGCCGCGTCGAAGAACCACCGCTTCGTGACTGTCATCACCGACCCGTTCGACTATGACGCCCTTATCGCCCAGATGAAGAAGCATGACGGCGCGACGACGCTGGCGTTCCGCCAGAAACTGGCCCTTACCGCCTATTCCCGCACCGCCGCCTATGACACCGCTGTCAGCACCTGGCTCGCGGGCGAGATCAAGGAACCCACCCCCCGCTACCGCAGCTTTGCCGGCAAGCTTGCCCAACCGCTGCGCTACGGCGAAAACCCGCACCAAAGTGCTGCCTTCTACACTGACGGCACCCGCCGCCCGGGCGTTGCCACCGCCCGCCAGTGGCAGGGCAAGGAACTGTCCTACAACAACATCAACGACACCGACGCCGCCTTCGAGCTGGTGGCAGACCTTGGCCAGACGCCGTCCTGCGCCATCATCAAGCACGCCAACCCCTGCGGCGTGGCCACCGCGGCCACGCTGGTTGAGGCCTACAAGCGCGCCTATGTCTGCGACCAGACCTCGGCCTTCGGCGGCATTGTTGCGCTGAACCAGCCGCTTGACGCCGAAACGGCGGAGGAGATCGTGAAGATCTTCACCGAGGTCGTCATCGCCCCCGGTGCCAGCGACGAAGCCAAGGCGATCTTCGCCGCCAAGAAGAACCTGCGCCTGCTGACCACCTCCGCCCTGCCAGACCCTGCCGCAAAAGCACTGGCCTTCAAACAGGTCGCAGGCGGCTTCCTTGTGCAAGACCGTGACGCGGGCCATATCACGGCGGCTGACCTCAAGGTCGTGACCAAACGTGCCCCCACGGACAAGGAACTTGCCGACCTGATGTTTGCCTGGACCGTCGCCAAACATGTGAAATCCAACGCCATCATCTACGTGCGTGACGGTGCCACCGTTGGGGTGGGCGCAGGGCAGATGAGCCGCGTCGACAGCACCCGCATCGCCGCCCGCAAGGCCGAAGACATGGCCGAAACGCTTGGCCTGCCCAGCCCGCTGACACAAGGCGCTGTCGTGGCCTCTGACGCCTTCTTTCCCTTTGCCGATGGTCTGATCACCGCTGCCGAGGCTGGGGCAACCGCCATCATCCAGCCCGGCGGGTCGATGCGCGATGACGAGGTGATCGCAGCGGCGGACGAACGCGGCCTTGCCATGGTCTTCACCGACATGCGCCACTTCCGGCACTGACATGCGCCGCTTCTGGATCACCGCCGCCGCAACCTTCGGGATCGACCAGATCACCAAACTTGCCATCGTCCACGGCCTTGACCTGATCAACCGCGGCGAAATCGACGTGCTTCCCCCCTTCCTCGTCTTTCGCATGGCCTGGAACTATGGCGTGAACTTCGGTCTGCTTGCGGGTGGGTCCGATCTGACGCGCTGGACCTTGATCGCTGTCGCCCTTGCAATCTCGGTCTGGGTGATCTGGTGGATTCGCTCCGAACGCGGCAACTGGAAGGCAGAGCTGTCCGGCGGCCTTCTGGTTGGCGGCGCGCTTGGCAATGTGATCGACCGCATCGCCTATGGCGCTGTGGCCGATTTTCTGAACATGTCCTGCTGCGGGATCGAGAATCCCTATGCTTTCAACGTGGCCGATATCGCCATCTTCGCCGGGGCGCTGGGCTTGGTAGTCTTTGCCGGGAATAACCCCACGGGTGGAAAACCCACCCGGACAAAGCGCTAAAGACCCCGTGACGAGGCCCAAGCTTTAGGCTAAGACGGGGAAAAGACGGGTGCGGAGGCGGCGAATGCGGGCAGCAAAGGGCAAGGCGATCATCGCGGTTGCAGCGATGCTGACGCTTGTCGCCTGCGGCGATGGCACGCCCCAGTTGATGAACCTGCGCGGCGGCGAAGGCCCCGACGAATTCGGCATCGTCCCGCCAAAGCCGCTTGAAATGCCGGAAAATCTTGCCGAACTGCCAGAACCGGCCTTGGGCGGCACCAATCGCACCGATCCCCAACCGCTGGACGAAGCGGTTGTCGCACTGGGCGGTCGCCCATCTGCAGCCGGTGGCATTCCGGCGGGGGATGGCTCGCTTTACAGCCACGCCGCCCGCTTCGGTGTCGATTCCGGTATTCGCACAACACTTGCGTCGGAAGACCTCGAATGGCGGCGCGACAATAACGGTCGCATCCTTGAACGCCTGTTGAACGTGAACGTCTACTACCGCGCCTACCGCGCGCAGAGGCTGGACCAGCAGACGGAACTGTCCCGCTGGCGGAAGCTGGGGGTCAAGACGCCCTCGGCCCCGCCGCGCCAGGATGGCGAACAGTAACAAGCCCGTTTGCTGGGCTTGAAACGCGGCCAAAGGCCCGCACCTATCCTTAAAGCCCGCGCGGAGGATTCTATGCCCGGAAAACCTGGCTTGCTGAACGGCTGGACCATTGGCCTGTTCACGGCCCTGATGCTGGCGCTGCCCGCCGCAGCCGAACCCGTCAGCAGTTTCACCCTCGACAACGGGCTTGAGGTGGTGGTGATCGAAGACCATCGCGCCCCGGTCGTCGTGCAGATGATCTGGTACCGCGTTGGCGCTGCAGATGAACCGCCCGGGCATTCCGGCATCGCGCATTTTCTGGAACATCTGATGTTCAAGGGCACCGAGAACATTGGCCCGAATCAGTTTTCCGCCATCGTCGAAGCTCAGGGCGGCGATGACAACGCCTTCACCTCGTGGGACTACACGGCTTATTTCCAGCGCGTCGCCGCCGACCGGCTTGATCTGGTCATGGGGCTTGAGGCGGACCGGATGCGCAATCTGCGCCTGACGGAAGAAGATGTCCTGACCGAACGTCAGGTGATTCTGCAGGAACGTGGCCAGCGCACCGACAGCAGCCCCGGCGCTTTGCTGTCCGAACAGATGCGCGCGGCACAGTACCTGAACCACCCCTACGCCATCCCGATCATCGGCTGGCGGCATGAGATGGAGCGGCTGTCGCGCGAAGATGCGCTGGAATATTACGAACGCTTCTATGCCCCGAACAACGCCATCCTGATCCTCGCCGGCGACGTTGACCCCGAAACGGCCCGCACGCTGGCGGAAAAGCACTACGGCCCGCTGGCCCCAAGCGATGGCATCACCCCGCGCGACCGCCCGCAGGAGCCGCCGCAACTGGCCGAACGCCGCATCACCCTTGCCGATGAGCGTGTGTCCGAACCCTATGTCTTCCGCACCTACATCGCCCCCGAACGCGACCCCGGCGCGCAAAAGGACGCCGCCGCGCTGACCGTCCTTGCCGAACTTCTCGGCGGCTCCGGCCAGACCTCTGTCCTTGCGCGCGCGCTGCAGTTTGACAGCCAGACGGCCGTCTATGCCACGGCTTTCTACGATGGCACTTCCATCGACGATGGGACGTTCGGGCTGATCGTCGTCCCCGCCCCCGGTGTCAGCCTTGCCGATGCCGAAGCCGCTATGGACGGCGTGATTGACGATTTCCTTGCCACCGGCCCCGACCCCGCCGCGCTGGAGCGGATTCGCATGCAGGTCCGCGCCGGTGACATCTACGCCCGCGACGACGTGAACCGCCTCGCCCGCCGCTATGGTGAGGGGCTGTCGGTCGGCCTTACCCTTGCCGACATCGAAAGCTGGGACGAGGCGCTTTCCGCCGTGACCGAGGCTGACATCATGGCCGCCGCCACCAAGGTCTTTGACCGCCGCAACGCCGTCACCGGTTGGCTGACGCGGCCTGAGGCCGCCCCAGAGAGCGCCCCTGCGGCCGCCCCCGCAACAGCGACCGAACCCGAGGTCACCGAATGATCCGTGCCGTTTTCGCAGCTTTCCTTGCCATTGCCCTTCCGGCCAATGCCGAAATCCAGATCAAGGAGGTGGTCTCCCCCGGCGGCATCACTGCCTGGCTGGTGGAAGATCACAACATCCCCTTCACCGCGCTGGAAATCCAGTTCCGCGGCGGCACATCGCTTGACGCACCGGAAAAGCGGGGCGCGGTGAACCTGATGACCGCCCTTCTGGAAGAAGGCGCTGCCGACCTTGACAGCCGCGCCTTCGCCGAAGCCCGCGATGCCCTTGCCGCCGAGTTCACCTTTGACTCCGGCACCGATTCCGTCGGCGTCTCGGTGCGGTTCCTGACGGAAAACCGCGACACCGCTGTCAGCCTGCTCCACAGCGCCCTTGTCGAACCCCGTTTCGACCAGGACGCCATCGACCGCGTCCGCGAACAGGTGCTTTCCAACCTGCGGTCCAACGAAAAGGACCCCGACACCCTTGCCTCCAACGCCTTTGACGCGCTGGCGTTCGGCAGCCACCCCTACGGGTCTTCCGGTGATGGCACCCTCGACACCGTCGCCAAACTCACCCGCGATGACATACTGGCTGCCCACAAGGGCGCGTTGGCCCGTGACCGCATCTACGTCTCCGCCGCCGGTGACATCACGGCCGAGGAACTTGGCCCGCTCCTTGACACTCTGCTCGGCGACCTTCCGGCCACTGGCACCCCCTTGCCACCCAGGGCAGACCTCCTCCTGCCGCCCGGTCAGACCGTGATCGACTTTCCCACCCCGCAGGCCTCGGTCCTGTTCGGGCATGTCGGGATCCCCCGCGATGACCCTGACTTCTTCGCCGCCTTCATCCTGAACGAAGCGTTCGGCGGCGGCCGCTTCACCGCTCGCCTCATGTCCGAGGTGCGCGAAAAGCGCGGCCTGACCTATGGCATCGGCAGCTATTTGGTCGGCATGGATCAGGCCGAGCTTTACATGGGCCAGTTCTCGGCCTCGAACGACAAGGTCGCCGAGGCGATTTCTGTCGTCAGCGCCGAATGGGCCCGTATCGCCAGCGAAGGGCTGACGCAACAGGAACTTGCCGACACCAAGACCTATCTCACCGGGTCCTACCCGCTGCGTTTTGATGGCAACAGCCGCATCGCCAGCATCCTTGTGGGAATGCAGATGGATGACATGCCAATCGACTACGCGGTGACGCGCAACGCCAAGATCGAGGCGGTGACGATGGACGACATCAAGCGCGTGGCACAGCGCATCTTCCTGCCCGAGGCGCTGCATTTCGTCGTCGTCGGCCAACCCACCGGCCTCTGACAGCACATCACCAAGACTCATGTGCCCAGCAGCGCGCCTCCCCTCCCCCTCGTGGGGAGGGGGCACCGTCCTGCCAGCCCGAAAAAGATCAGAAAACCTTGTGCGCCCCCCGGTCATCGCCCACCTCACCGCGCAACATCGCGGCATAGTGGTCCTCCAGCCGGTCTGTCCCAAACTCTGGCGTTGCGTCGGCGTCATAACGCGCGCCGTCCCAGACCAGCATCGACTCGGTCGCGTAATACCGCCCGATCCGCGCCAGTTCCGCCTTGGCCCGCAGCTTGGCCGACAGGACACCGCCAGCCGCCAACCCCGCGATAATCGCATCCATCATCGCCACCGGCACTTGCTTCACCTTCACAGGCTTGCCCGTCAACCGCTCCAGCATCACCACCTGATCCAGTGGACAGATCGCAGGCCCCGGCCCGCCAATCGGCAACACCCGGTTCCGCATCGCAGGCTCCGTCAGGCACAGCGCCAAGTACCGCCCAAGGTCCGCGTCCGAAATCGGCTTGCAGGCTGTCAGCCGCCCATCACCGAACACCAGAAACGGCTTGCCCGCCTGCACCCGCGCCACCTGACCGGATAACGACTTGAAATAAGCCGTCGCCCGCACGATCGACCAGTCAATCGGCGCAGCCATCAACTCGGCCTCAAAGGCCAGCTTCGCGCGCTGGAACTCCAGTACGGGCTTTTGCACGCAGATGGCGGATAGAAGCACAAACTGCCCCACCCCCGCCGCCACCGCCGCCTTCAGCACCGACGAATGCGCCGCATGATCCACCGCCCAGGCATCCGCAGGTTCCCCCGTCCGGCTGGCAAGACAGGACACCACCGCAGAAGGCCGCGCCGCAGCCATTGCCGCCGCCACATCGCCCGGATCGGTCACCCGCCCCTCAACGACCCGGCACCCCGGCACCGTGGCCGCCCCCTGCCGCGCCAATGCCACCACCTCGAAGCCCGCATCAACCAATGCCCGGACCGTAGCCCGCCCAATGGTCCCGGTCGCCCCAAGAAGCAGCACCCTACCTGTCATCGCGCGCGCCATTTCCTTTCTGCCCAAATATCTCCGCGCGGCGCGCAAACGGCCGTGCCGGTTGGCGCGGAACGCGCCAGAGGCGAGATAAAGGGCGTGCGCGGAACGCGCTCAATATCGCAAGCGCCGGGCGGGGCGCAGGTGTTGGACATGGTCAGAACCGTTCCGCCCGCAACACCTCGGCGTCGGTCACTCCGATCACCCCGATATGACGCTCGACCACGGTAAAGGCGGCTTCCAGCAACCCGTCCAGCTTCTCTGGCCGGACCAGACAGACCACCGCCACCATCCCGCTGCGCCCGACCTGCCCCTCCCGCGTCCAGCGGCCTGACCGGCCTGACCCGCCAAGGACCGGCAGCACCGAAAACCCCGTCACCCCCGCCTTTTCCAAGGCAAGGGTCAGTCGGCTTTCCATCGGCGCTTCGATGATGATCTCCACCCGTTTTGCCTTGTGCGTCTGCATCTCACCCCCCCAAAGCCGTTGCCACAGCCACCCAGGCCGGAATCCCGATCACCAGATTGAACGGAAACGTCACCCCCAGCGACAGCGTCAGATAGACACTCGGGTTCGCGTCGGGCAAGGCCACCCGCATCGCCGCGGGCACCGCGATGTAACTGGCCGACCCCGCCAGCACCATCATCAGCGCGACACCCCCGGTCGAAAGCCCCAGCGCCATCCCCGCCGCCAGCCCGAAGGCAGCCCCGACCACCGGCATGACCAGACCAAAGGCCAGCACCCCCGGCGTCACCACGCCCTTGGCCCCCCGCATTCCGCGCCCGGCGACCAGCCCCATGTCCAGCAGGAACAGGCACAGCACCCCTTGGAACGGCGCCACGATAAACGCCTCAATCCGCGCCATGCCGGGCTGGCCCGTCACCAGCCCGATCAGGAACGACCCGACCAGCAGCACGATTGACCCGTTGAGCAGGATTTCCCGCCACAGGTCAGCATCCATCTTCTCCGCCCGCCCGCCAGACCGGGAGGCCAGATACAAAGCCGAAATGATCGCCGGCGCCTCCATCGCCGCAGCGACGGCCACCATATACCCCTCGGACGTCAGCCCCGCCGCCTGCACCACCGAAGTCCCGGTGACAAAGGTCACAATGCTGATCGACCCGTAATGCGCCGCCACTGCCGCCGCGTCGGTGGCACTCAGCCGCGTCATCGCTTTCAGCAGGCCAAAGGCCACGAAGGGGATGACAAAGGATAGCGCCACCCCGGCCACCAGCGCCGCCACCAACCGGGCGTCAAGCCCGTGGTCAGCCACCGCCACGCCACCCTTGAACCCGATGGCGAACAGCAGGTAGATCGACATCCCCTTCGCCACGGCCTCGGGGATGGTCAACTCACTGCGAGCAAGGGCCGCGAACAGCCCCAGCGCAAAGCACAGGATCATCGGTGTCAGCAGGTTGGCCCCGGCCAGTGACAGGATTTCTTGCACGTCCATCCCCCGTTTTTCCCCGTATGACATGGGCGGCAAAAACCGCAAGCCCGGGGTGCGGCAATCCCGTTTCGTTCTTCCCCGACTCAGGTGCCCCTGCTACAGATAGGGGCATGACCGTTCACACCCCCAAGATAACGGGCGCCGATGGCCGTCCGACGATCCGCCAGCTGGATGAGGCGGCGATCAACCGCATCGCGGCGGGTGAGGTGGTGGAACGTCCCGCCTCGGCCGTGAAGGAACTGGTGGAGAATGCTCTGGATGCTGGCGCCGGGCGCATCCAAATCGACATTGGCGGTGGTGGCAAGACCCTGATCCGCGTGACGGATGACGGCTGCGGCATGACGGCGGCTGACCTGCCGCTCGCCCTGTCGCGCCATGCGACCTCCAAGATCGACGGGTCTGACCTTCTGAACATCCGCAGTTTCGGCTTCCGGGGTGAGGCTCTGCCCAGCTTGGGTGCCGTGGGCCGACTGACCATCACTTCGCGCGCCGAAGGGCATGACGGCGCGCTGATTGCCTGTGATGCCGGTCGCCTTGCGCCCCCGCGCCCCGCCGCCCTGTCGCGCGGGACGGTGGTTGAACTGCGCGACCTGTTCTGCGCCACGCCCGCCCGGCTGAAATTCCTCCGCTCCGACCGGGCCGAGATGCAGGCCGTGGCCGAAGTGGTCCGCCGTCTGGCCATGGCCGAACCCCAAGTCGGCTTCACCTTGCGCGAGGTGGCCGATGGGGCCGAAGGGCGTGTCCTCTTCCGGGCCGATCCGCAACCGGGCGATCTGTTTGACGCGCTGGAACGCCGCCTGACCGGCATGCTGGGCCGCGATTTCACCGAAAACGCCCTGCGCATCGACGCCGAACGCGAAGGTCTGCGCCTCCAAGGCTATGCCGCCCTGCCCACCTATTCGCGCGGGTCATCTGCCCAGCAATACCTGTTCGTCAATGGCCGCCCGGTGCTGGACCGCATGCTCTACGGCGCATTGCGGGCCGCCTATTTCGATGTCCTCAGCCGTGACCGCCACCCGGCGGCCGTGCTGAACCTGATCGTCGACCCCCAGCGCGTCGATGTGAACGTCCACCCCGCCAAGGCCGAGGTTCGTTTCCGCGAACCCGACGCCGCCCGCGCGCTGATCATCACCGCGCTGAAATCGGCGCTGACCGGAGCCGGTCATCGCGCCTCCTCCACCGTTGGCGCGGCCACGTTGCAGGCCTTCCGCCCCGTCTACCAGATGGACCGCCCCAGCCAGACCAGCCTGTCGCGCGCCTTTGCCTTCCAATCGCCCTCCGGCTTTGCCGACGCGCCTCAGGCCCCCGTCTTCGCCAGCGAAGAGCGGGCGCAGCCAAGCGATGAGCGGCCCGAAGCCCACCCGCTTGGTGCCGCCCGGGCGCAACTGCATGAAAACTACATCGTCGCCCAGACCGCGACTGGCCTTGTCATCGTCGACCAGCACGCCGCCCACGAACGCCTTGTCTACGAACGGCTCAAGCGTCAGATGGCTGACACCGGCATCCGCGCGCAGTCCCTGTTGATCCCCGAGATCGTGGAGCTTTCGCCGACCGATGCCGCCCGCCTGCTGGATGCCGCCCCCGCGCTTGCCAAGGTCGGCCTTGGCATCGAACCCTTCGGTGGCAGCGCCATCGCCATCCGCGAAACCCCGTCAATCCTTGGCCCGGTGAACGGTGAAGCCTTGGTCCGCGACATCCTTGATGAACTGTCGGACGCTGGCGACAGCCAACTGGTTCAGGCCAGGATCGACGCGATCCTGTCGCGCATGTCCTGCCACGGCTCCGTCCGCTCCGGCCGCCAGATGCGCCCCGAAGAAATGAACGCCCTTCTGCGCGAGATGGAGGCGACCCCCCTGTCCGGCCAGTGCAACCACGGCCGGCCGACCTATGTGGAACTGTCGCTGGCCGACATCGAACGACTGTTTGGCCGCCGATGATCACGCTTTTCGGCCAGACCTATCAGTGGAACGATCCCGAGATCCTGCTTCTTGGCGGGATCGCGATTGCCTTTGTTGCGCTCCTCCTCCTCATCCTGCGCAGCGTCAGCCGGTCGGCCACCGCAGCCGAGCCCCTGATGCGGGAAATCGGCTGGCTGTCCAGCCGCATCCAGCAACTTGGCGACGGGCAGGAACGGCTTGCCGGGGGCCTGCATCATGTGTCGGAAACCCAGGCCGTCAGCCAGACCGCCATGCTGCAAGTCATGGAAAACCGCCTGACCGAAGTGCAGCGCCAGATGACCGAGGCGCTGCATGGCACCTCCACCCGCACGGCGCGGTCTTTGGGCGAATTGCAGACGCGGCTGGAAACCATCGACAAGGCGCAGGCGAATATCGAGAAACTTTCGGGCAATGTCCTGTCTTTGCAGGACATCCTGTCGAACAAGCAGACGCGTGGCGCGTTCGGCGAAATCCAACTGCATGACATCGTGCAAAAGGCCCTGCCGAAAGATGCCTACACGATGCAGGCGACCCTTGGGAACGGCAAGCGCGCCGACTGCCTGATCCACCTGCCCAATCCCCCGGGCCCCATCGTCATCGACGCCAAATTCCCGCTTGAGGCTTATGAGGCCATCCGCCGCGCCGACACCCCACGCGGCGTGACCGAGGCGGCGCAAGCCATGCGCACTGCCGTCCGCGCCCATATCCGCGCGATTGCCGAGAAATACATCATCGAAGGCGAAACCGCCGACGGCGCGCTGATGTTCCTGCCGTCCGAAGCCGTCTATGCCGAGTTGCACGCCAATTTCCCCGAAATCGTGCGCGAAGGCTTTGCGGTCAAGGTCTGGATCGTGTCACCCACCACCTGCATGGCCACGCTGAACACGATGCGGGCGGTGCTGAAAGATGCACGGATGCGCGAACAGGCCGGTGCGATCCGCAAGGAACTGGCGCTGCTTTATGCTGACGTTGATCGGTTGGGCACGCGGGTCGAAAACCTTGACCGGCACTTCGGGCAGGCGGCAAAGGACATCGAGGAGATCAAGATTTCCTCGGAACGCGCTGGCAAACGCGCCCGGCGGCTGGACAACTTCGACTTTGAAGAAATCGCGCCGGATGATCCGGTCAAGGTGATCGGTCCGACAGCGGCAGAGTAAACCCCCGCCCCGGACCTGATCCGGGGCCTCGTCCGATGCGAGGGGTTGGCGTGGCCCGAGGTCCCGGGTCAAGCCCGGGACGGGGTTGCGCCGACGCCAGTGGCGGGCAAGAGTTCAGCATGGGATTTATCCACCTCACCCCCGCCGACTATACCCGCCAGCCGTGGAAGAATGGCCGTGGTTTCACGGTCGAACTGTGGAAGGTGGAACGGGATGGCCAACTTCTCGCCCGCCTCTCCCGCGCCTCTGTGGTGGAAGATGGGCCGTTTTCGCTGTTTCCGGGGATCGAGCGAAATCTGACCGTCCTCTCCGGTCCCGGGTTTCGGCTGTCAGGCGATCGCCATAACTTCCGGTGCGAACCGATGGTCCCCGTGGCCTTCCCCGGTAACGTGGCGCTGAAGGCCACGGAAACCAACGGCCAGCAATCCGACGATTTCAACGTGATGACCGCGCGCAGCCTGCCCCTGCCAGAGGTGTTCCTGGCCCAGAACGACAGCCTGCCCGCCGGCGGCCTGTTGGCGCTTTACGCGCTTGGGCCGGTCACGGTGAACGGGCAGGCGATGGCGCGAGATGACCTTGTTCTTACAAACGGGCCAGCCACCCTGACCGGTGACTGGCCCGTCCTTGCGGCAAGGTTTTACGGTTTGCCCGCAGCGTAGGCCGGGCTTCAGCCCGGCATCCCATCAGATGCGGAACAACGGCTGCGCCAGACGCGGCAGCATCGACCGGAACCGCAGCGGAGCGTCAGTGGCGGCAAGGCAGATGCAATCCTGACCCGCCAGCGCAACCGGCGTGTGTTCCAGTTCTTCATCGGCAATCTCGATGTCGCCCCGGCCAAAGCGGGCGTTGTCATCGGCGAATGCGCCTTGCAGGACCAGCGTCAATTCCATCCCGCGGTGGCCGTGGTCGGGCACTGCCGTTCCCGCCGGAATGTACAGCAACCGGGCCGAAGCGTCAGGCCCGGTCGGCAGGATCGCCTGCTTGACCCCGCCCCCGATCCGCCTCCAGCGGACCGCGTTCAGATCACCGCCGATATAGTCGGCCAGTGGAGCGGGGAAGATCCCCGCCGGTTTCAGCGGCTCGGCCTTGGTGGCCTGCGGCAAATCCTCGATCCGGGCCAGCGCCGCCTCAAGCGCCGCCTCGCCCATCGAAATCTCGTCGATCTCTTCGATCAAGGCGCCGCCGACGGCATCAAAGGCCCCCAGTCGCGCCCGGCACTCGTCGCACAGCGACACATGCGTGGCCACGACCAGATTGAAGGCTTCGGGCAGTTGACCGGCCGCGTAGGCCATCAACAGCGGGTCCGAAAGATGGTGGCGTATCGTCATTTCAGTCCAGTCCTTCACGTCATGTGGTGGCGCAGCTTGTCCAGCGCCAGCCGGATGCGCGATTTGATCGTTCCCAAGGGTAGGCCGGTTTCGGCAGCAATCTCGCTGTGCGACAATTCGCCGTAGAAGGCCCTTTCGATCAAGGCGCGCTGTTTTGCAGGCAGTTGCGCCAAGGCTTGGCCCAACCGTTCGGTATCTTGCTGGGCTTCCATCACCTCGGCCTGATCGGGTTCAGGCTCTGGCCCCCAGTCCAGTTCTTCCGGCTCGGCGCGGCGGTCCTTCCGCAGCGCGTCGATCCGCTTGTTCCGCGCGATGGTGTAGACCCAGGTCGACACCGATGCCCGCGCGGGGTCAAACAGATGCGCCTTCTGCCACAGCGTCGCCATGACATCCTGCGCACATTCCTCGGCCAGCGCCGCCCCAGCGCCCGACTTCATCAGGAACGCCTTCACCCGGGGGGCGAAATGGCGAAAGAGCTGCGCAAAGGCCGCTCTGTCCTGACGGTCGCGCACCTGAATAAGCAGGCCCGCCCAATCCGTTCCATCGTCCGCCTTCACCACCAGTCGGTCCTTCCTGCCGGGCAACCCTTTCCCGGCGGCCACAACACCTGGTTGCAGCGGGCCGGATTGCTCCGTCTTAACCGGTCTGGTGGCGTCAAGCATCATGGAACATTTACGCACCACGCTGCCCGGCGGATCAGTCTTGCAAGTCGATTTGGTTCGGCCGCAAAAACTGTCAAGGGCAGGCTGTCAACTTCATTTGACAGTACCTTTTCCCGCGGTCACTGTGATCCGACCGGGTGCTCGCCGCGTAAGGCAATAAAAGCCCTTAAGGAAGTTTGCCTGAATGCCGTTCGAAACCTTGGGTTCTGCCCGCCGCCGCGTCGCCGTTATCGGAGGGGGGATATCCGGCATGGCCGCCGCGCATCTTCTTGCCGACACTCATGCCGTTGTTCTGTATGAGGCCGAACCGCGCCTTGGTGGCCACGCCCGCACCGTGATCGCGGGCAAGCGCAAGGACCAGCCGGTCGATACCGGGTTCATCGTTTACAACAAGGTCAACTATCCGCATCTGCTGAAGCTGTTTGAAAAGCTCGCCGTCCCCACAGTGGAAAGCAGCATGAGCTTTGGGGCCTCCATCAAGGGCGGGCGGCTGGAATATGGCCTTGCCTCGGTCGATGCGATCTTCGCGCAGCGCCGCAACGCGCTTGACCCGCGCTTCCTGCGGATGCTGGGCGACATCATGCACTTCAACCGCAACGCCGAAGCTGTGGCGTCAGACCCCACCATGACGATCCGCGACCTCTTGGCCCGCCTGGGCACCGGGGCCTGGTTCCGCGATCACTACATCACCCCGTTTTCCGGCGCGATCTGGTCGACCCCCACCTCCGGCATCCTCGACTTTCCCGCGCAGGCGCTGGTGCGCTTCTTCCGCAACCATGCGCTTCTGGATTTCGAAGGCCAGCACCAGTGGTACACGGTCAAGGGCGGGTCGATCGAATACGTCCGCCGCCTGCAATCGGCCCTCTTGTCCCAAGGCGTCGACATCCGCACTGGCACCCCCGTCGCCGCCGTCCGGCGTGAGGCGGGGTCGGCCCTTGTCCGCGCCGTCGGGGATGAGTGGGAGCTGTTCGATGACGTCGTCTTCGCCACCCATTCCGATCAATCCCTGCGGATGCTCAGCGATGCCACCCCGCAGGAAGCCGCAAACCTTGCCGCCATCCGCTATCAGCCCAACGAAGCCGTCCTGCATTCCGACGCCTCGCTGATGCCGAAGTCGCGCAAGGTCTGGTCAAGCTGGTCCTATGTCGAACCCAAGACTGGGGCAGGGGCCAGGATTGATCTCACCTATTGGATGAACTCGCTGCAGCCGATCCCGCAGGATGACCCGCTGTTTGTCACCCTGAACACCGCGCGCCCGATCCGGGACGAGTTGATCCACGATGTGAACACCTTCGATCATCCAGTCTTTGACGTCGCAGCACTTGAGGCGCAGCACGCGATCCGCGCCAGCAATGGCCGCCAGAACACATGGTTCTGCGGCGCATGGATGCGCAACGGGTTCCATGAAGACGGGTTTGCCTCGGCGGTTGATGTGGTCACGGCGATGGCCGAACGCCGGATGGCAAGGCTGGCCGCGTGATGCAGGTTCAGCGGATCCGGGCCGAAACGTTTCATGGCCGCAAGGGCCCGGTCCGCAACGCCTTTCGCTACACAGTGGACTACCTCCTTCTGGACCCTGAGAAGGCGCACGGCCCGCGCCTGTTTTCCCGCAACCGTGGCAACCTCATGTCCCTGCAGGACCGCGACCATGGCGGTGCGCCGGGGCAGGGCACGGGTGCGGAATGGGCGCGTCAGGTGCTGGCGGAAAACGCCCTGCCAACGGACCGCGTGCTCCTTCTCGCCCAACCCCGGCTCTTGGGCCATGTGTTCAACCCGGTCAGCTTCTGGCTGGCCTATGATCACCTCGGCCACCTGCGCGCCGTGATTGCCGAGGTGTCCAATACCTACGGCGACCGGCATTCCTATCTTTGCCACCGCGACGACCGCGCCCCGATCACGCGTGAAGACACGATCCGCGCGCAGAAGATCTTCCACGTCTCGCCGTTTCAGCCCGTTGCGGGAACCTACGACTTCCGCTTCGACATCCGCCCCGACCGGATCGGCATCTGGATCGACTACACCACGGCCGACGGCGGGCTTTTCACCAACCTCATCGGCCCGCGCGAACCCCTGACCAATCGCGGTATCCTCGCCTCCGCCCTCCGCCGCCCGTTCGGCTCGCGCCGGGTGTTGGCGCTGATCCATTGGCAGGCGCTGAAACTGGCGCTGAAGCGGGTCAAGTTCAATTCCCGCCCCACGCCCCCCGGCGAAGACATCTCGCGATGACCGCGCCCCCCAGACCTTTGCCCTTTCCTTTCTGCCCAAATATCCTCGCCGAAGGCTCTTCGTCCAAGCCGGTTGCGCGCTTGCGCGCAGAGGCGCGGCAAAAGGCGTGCGCGGAACGCGCTCAATTCAACACCCGCCCCAGCAAGCACAACAGCGGCCCGTGCCGGCCATGACCAGCCGCCTTTACGCCTGGTCGCTCTTTGCCGCCCTGATCGCCACGGCCGGCCTGCCGATCTATATCCACGCGCCGAAGTTCTACGTCGACAGCTACGGCGTGTCGCTTGCCTCCATGGGTTTTGTCCTTGCAGCCCTGCGCCTGCTCGACGTGGTCCAAGACCCCGCGCTCGGCTGGCTGGCCGAGGCGACCCGCCCGCGTCGCCGCCTTGGCGTGGCCCTTGCCGTGGGGCTGCTGGTGGTGTCGATGGCCGCCCTGTTCGCGGTTACGCCACCGATCCCGGCACTTTGGTGGTTCGCCCTCTGCCTCAGCGGCCTCTTCAGCGCCTTTTCCTTCCTGACAATCTGCTTTTACGCCGAAGGCGTGGCCCGGGCCGAAACCCTTGGCCCCGGCGGTCACATCCGCCTTGCCGGCTGGCGCGAAGGTGGCTCGCTTCTGGGCGTCTGCATGGCCGCCGTCGCCCCCGTGGCCCTTGCCGCCGCGACCGACAGCCCCTTCACCGCCTTCGCCCTCTTGTTCGCCGCCCTTGCGCTGGTCGCCACGTTCGCCATGCACCACCAGTGGCAGGGCCATCCGGCCGAGCCCACGCCAAGCCCCTTTGCCCTGTTCCGTCCCGTTCTGGCCGACCGTCTTGCCCGCCGCCTGCTGCTCATCGCCCTCCTCAACGCCACCCCGGTCGCCGTCACCTCGACCCTGTTCCTGTTCTTCGTCGAAAGCCGGCTGGGTTTGCCCGGCTGGGAAGGCCCGCTCCTATTGCTGTTCTTCCTCGCCGCGGCCCTCTCCACCCCGGTGTGGAGCATCCTTGCCCGCCGCCACGGCCCCCGCCCCGTCCTGCTTTCTGCCATGGTTCTTGCGATCCTCGCCTTCCTGTGGACCTTCACCCTTGGCACCGGCGATGGCATCGCCTTCGCGCTGATCTGCGCGGCCTCGGGTGCGGCGCTTGGGGCTGACCTGACGCTTCTGCCCGCGATCTTTGCCCAACGACTGGCCCAGCTTGGCACGCGCGAAGCCGCGGCGTTCGGCCTGTGGTCCTTCGTGTCCAAGCTGTCACTGGCCTTTGCAGCGGCCACGCTGCTTCCGGCGCTGGACCTTGCAGGGTTTCGCCCCGGACCAGACAACAGCGAATCCGCATTGCGCACCCTTACTTTGATCTATGCAGCACTTCCTTGCGTATTGAAGGTAACGGCGATCCTGCTCCTTGCCTTTACCCCGCTGTCCGACCCTGCCCCTACGAAGGAAGCCCTGACGTGACCCCGATCCTCTATGCCCTCCTCGGCGCCGTGATCATCCTCACGCTGCTGGCGCTTCGCAGCCGATACGCCTCGTTCCAGGCGCAGTCCCCGTCCGATTATGCCGGCCTTGGCCCCCAGTTCGACTTGCGCCAGCACCTCTCCGGCCCGATCCAGTGCGAAGGCATGATCTTCGGTCCGATGGGCCGCGTCGCCTCGCGCTTCGTGGCGGATATGGATGGCAAGTGGGAAGGCAACATCGGCACGCTCAGCGAGGTGTTCCGCTATGACAGCGGGTCCGTCCAGAACCGCGCCTGGACGCTGGCCGTGGCCAACACCGGCGACATCACCGCCACGGCGGCCGATGTTGTGGGCCTTGGCCATGGCCGGGTCGAAGGCCCCGGCGTGGTCCTGCGCTACCGCATCCGCCTCACGCCCGAGGCGGGGGGCCATGTGCTTGATGTGGTGGACTGGATGTATCTGATGGAAAACGGCACCATCATGAACCGCTCGCAGTTTCGCAAGTTCGGGATCAAGGTCGCCGAACTGGTCGCCACCATGCGCCGCGTCCCAGCCGCCGACATGACCCCCGCCGAATGAGGGATTTTACCGGAAAACGCTATTGGCTCGTCGGCGCGTCCGAAGGTCTGGGCCTTGCACTGGCACAGAAGCTCAGCGCCGCCGGGGCTGACCTGATCCTCTCTGCCCGCAGCGAGGATGCGCTGGCAAAAGCGGTCGCCAGCCTGCCCGGCAAGGCAACCGCGCTCGTCGTGGACGTGGGCTCCACCGAAAGCGTGGACGCCGCCGCCGCCCAGCTTGGCGATCTCGATGGTATGGTCTTCCTCGCCGGGGTCTACTGGCCGATGCGCGCCCAGGACTGGGACGCCAAGGCGGCCGAGGCGATGGCGAATGTCAACTTCACCGGCTGTATCCGCGCCGTAGGGGCCGCTCTGCCCGGCATGGTCGCCAAAGGCCGGGGCCATGTCGTGATCACCGGCTCGCTGTCCGGCTTCCGCGGCCTGCCCGGCGCCATCGGCTACGCCGCGTCAAAAGCCGGGACGATGGTGCTTGCCGAATCCCTGTACGCCGATCTGCGCAAAACCGACATCGCCGTGCAACTGGCCAACCCCGGCTTCATCCGCACGCGGCTGACCGCGAAGAACGATTTCACCATGCCCTTCATCATGGACCCGGACGCCGCCGCTGACATCATGTTCCGTCATATGCAATCGGGCCGCTTCAAGATCAGCTTCCCCACCGTTTTCAGCTGGCTGTTCCGCGGCGGCAACTTCCTGCCCGACGCGGTTTACTACCGGATCTTCCCGCCGAAGCCGTAAAGATCCAAGCCCGCTTCGCTTTCATATTGGCCCAAATATCCCACGGGGTCCGGGGGTGTGAAACCCCCGGCGGTCGGCCAAGGGCGATCAGGCCCGGATCAGCGCCATGAAGAAACCATCCATCCCGCCGCGCTCTGCCCAATAGTCCGGCCGCAACCGCAGCCCCCCGGCCTCGGTCCACCACGCAGGCTCGACCCCCGCCAAGTCGACCCGCTCCACCACCAGCCCCGGATGCCGCGCCAGCGCCGCTGTCAACTGCCCCTCACCCTCCTCTGGCAGAAGCGAGCAGGTGGCGAACACCAGCCGCCCGCCCGGTTTCAGCCAGCCCAAAGCCCGATCCAGAAGCCGCGCCTGCAACTCCACCAACCCGGCCACCTCTGATCCGTCCTTCACAAACGGCAGGTCCGGATGCCGCCGCACTGTCCCCGTCGCTGAACAGGGCGCATCCAGCAGGATCGCATCGAACTGCCCTTCCGGCTCCCAGACCAGCGCATCGGCCACCACCAGTTGCGCCGTCAGGCCGGTCCGGGCAAGGTTCGCCTCGACCCGCGCCATCCGGGGGCCAGAGATGTCCAGCGCCGTCACATCCGCCCCGGCCGCGGCCATCTGCAAGGTCTTGCCCCCTGGCGCCGCGCAAAGGTCCAGCACCCGCTCGCCGGGCTGCACGCCAAGCAGGCGCGCGGGCAAGGCGGCAGCGGCGTCCTGCACCCACCAGCCCCCGCCAGCATAGCCGGGCAAGCCCGACACTTGCCCCGGCGCCGCCAGCCGCAGGCTTCCGGTCGGCAACACCTCACCCTCTGGTGCCTCGAACCCGGCGCGCAAGGTCAGGTCCAGCGGCGGCTCGGCCGCCTGTACCGCCTCGATCGCCGTCACCGCGTCGCGGCCATAGGCATGGACCATCGGCTGCCGCATCCAGCGCGGCAGCTTTTGTGGCGGCAGTGGAGCAACTTCCGTCAACGCGCGCAGGACCGCGTTGACCAACCCCGCCAGATGCGCCGTCCGCTTGCCGCTGCGCACGATGTCGACCGCCGCATTGACCACGCCATGCGCCGGGGCCCCTTGCGCTACCTCAACCACCGCCAGCCGCAGCACATTGCGCACCGTCAAGGGCGGGGATTTGCGCAGATGCCGGTCCAGAATCTTGTCCGCAGGCTCCAGATGCCGCAGCACCGATCCTGCCAGCCGCAAGGCGCGGGCGCGGTCTGCCGGGGCAAGGTCCGGGCCGGAAAACTCCGACAGCATCCGCCCTTCGCCCAGAACCCCGTCCAGAATTGCCACGGCCGTTGCCCGTGCTGTCACACCTTCGGCCATTGCCAACCCCTTGCTGCCCGCCTCGCGCGGCGTATATCAGGGACAGCCCCTGCACAAGGAACACGGCATGGACCCCGAAAACCTTCCCCCTGCCGCCAAGCGCGCCCTTGCCGAGGCCGAGGCGCGCCGCAAGGAAGCCGAAGCCAAAGCCCCGCTGCCGCCCGAACTTGGCGGGCGCGACGGGCCGGAACCCGTGCGCTACGGCGATTGGGAGAAGAAGGGTCTGGCCGTCGATTTCTGACAGGCCGTTTTCTGACGGGCCGAAGCGCGGTCAGCGCAGCCGGAACACCGCCGAATCGCCCGCGCCCTGATCGACCGTAAAGCGCATCTTGTCGGCCCCCTGCGCTTCGACCAACTGGCAGTTATAGTCGATCTCCATACCGCTCCAGTCCATTTCGCGACAGAAATAGCCGTCCTTCCAGTCCCAAGACCCGGTGATCGACCACCCCAGCGCGCTGCCTTCGATCCGGCCATCCGGCAGGACGTTCAGCGAAAGGTTGTAGAGGCCAATCCGCAGAACCCGGTCCTTGATCAACGACAGGAAAGTACCCTTGTCGTTGACCGGCACGAAGTCGTCTGCCCCGGCAGAAACCGGTGCGGCCAGCATGAAGACAGTTGCAATCAATCGCAGCATGGCAAGCCCCCGAGGATATAACCAGACTGATACGCTGGTGATCGGGAACTGGATGACTCGTCAGATGCCCAACACATCCATCATGTCATATTGCCCGGGTTTCTTGCCCTGACCCCACACCGCCGCCCGCAGCGCCCCGCGCGCAAAGATCGCCCGGTCGGTCGCTACATGGCGCAGGATCACCCGCTCACCCATCCCGGCAAAGATCACGTCATGCTCGCCGACGATGTCGCCACCCCGGATGGCTGAGAACCCGATCATCCCGGTCTCGCGGACGCCCGTGATGCCGTCACGGCCGGAAACCCTGGCATCCTCCAGCACAACCCCGCGCCCCGCGGCCGCCGCCGCCCCCAGCATCAGCGCCGTGCCTGACGGCGCATCCACCTTCATCCGGTGATGCGCCTCGACCACCTCGATGTCCCAATCTGCCTCCAGCGCCGCCGCCACCTTTTCCGTCAACCGCACCAGCAGGTTCACGCCCAAGGACATGTTCCCCGCCCGCACGATCACCGCATGCCGACTGGCCGAATCGATCCGGGCCAGATGCTCCGCCTCCAGCCCCGTGGTGCCAATCACATGCACCGCCCGCGCCTGCGCCGCCAATGCCGCAAACTCCACCGTCGCAGCGGGTGAGGTGAAGTCCACCACCGCCTGCGCCTTGGCAAACGCCTCCAGCGGGTCATCCGTGACGGTCACGCCAATCGGTGCCCCGCCCATCGCCTCGCCCACATCGCGGCCGATCCACGCATGCCCCGCCCGTTCCACGCAGGCCACCAGCTTCATCCGGTCAGACCCCTCGGCCAGCCGGATCAGCGTTTGCCCCATCCGCCCGGACGCACCCGTCACCACAATCCCTGGAACGTCACCCATGCCACACCTCCGCTTTCCCCCGTCCTAGCGCCGATCCGCAGCGCGCAAAAGCCCGCCGTTGCAGGGCGCGCTGAAACGGCCTACATGGGCGCCATGTCCAGCAATCGCCCCTCCTCCGGCCAAGGCCCCTCGCAACGCCAGCTGCGCGTCGGCGAACTGATCCGCCGTACCCTGTCCGATGTCCTCAACCGGGCCGAGATTCATGATCCCGACCTGAACGCAATGTCCATCACCGTGGGCGAGGTGTCGATGTCGAACGACCTAAAGGTCGCCACCGTCTATGTCATGCCGCTGATGGGGTCGGTCCCCGTGCAGGATGCCATCGCCGCCCTTGCCCGCAACAAGGCCGAGCTTCGCCACCGCGTCGTGAAGGGCATGACGCTGAAATACGCCCCCGACCTGCGCTTTCGTCCGGATGAAACCTTCGACCGTCTGGACGAAACCCGCCGCCTGTTTGCCGATCCCACCGTCCAGCGCGACCTTGAAACCCCGGACACCCCCGACGGGGACGACTGATGCTTCGCCTGGCATCGGCCCTCGCTCTGGCGCTTTCCCTCGCCCCCATCGCTAGCGATGCCGCCACCTGCCGCGACATCACCTTCGATCGCGCCGCCTACACCCTGTGCGAAGTGGCGCTGGGCGAAGACCTGCGCCTGTTCCACTCGGGGCCTGAAGGTGCCTATGGCAGCTTCGCCCGGGTGAACGTGGCGCTGGAAGCCACGGGCCAGACCCTTGGCTTTGCGATGAACGCCGGTATGTACCACCGCGACCTCGCACCGGTCGGGCTTTATGTCGAAGACGGGCAGGAACGCTCCGCCATCGTCACCAGCGACGGTCCCGGCAATTTCGGCCTGCTGCCGAACGGCGTCTTCTGCATCGGTGACAGCTTCCGCGTCATCGAAAGCCGCAGCTACAAGGCGGAACAACCCGCCTGCCGCTATGCCACCCAGTCCGGCCCGATGCTGGTCCTGAACGGCGATCTGCACCCGAAACTCCTGCCCGGCAGCGACAGCCTTTATGTCCGCAACGGCGTGGGCGTCAGCGCCGATGGCACCCGCGCCATTTTCGCCATCTCGGAGGACGCGGTGAACTTCCACGCCTTCGCCCGCCTGTTCCGCGATGAGCTTGGCCTTGCCAACGCGCTTTACTTTGATGGCAACATCTCGCGCCTCTACGCGCCGGACCTCAACCGCCATGACGCGGGCTTTCCCATGGGGCCGATCGTCGGCACCGTCATCCCGAAAGGCTGATCCCCATGGGTCGCATCAAGAAGGGCCGCGCCGTCACGGGCTGGCTGATCGTGGACAAACCCGCCGGGGTCACCTCCACCGCTGTGGTTAACAAGGTGAAATGGGCGCTGTCGGCGCAAAAGGCTGGCCATGCCGGCACGCTTGACCCCGATGCCACCGGCGTTCTGGCCGTTGCCTTGGGTGAGGCGACGAAGACCATCCCCTACATCACCGACGCGCTGAAATGCTACCGCTTCCGCGTGACGCTGGGTGCCCAGACCGACACTGATGATGCCTCGGGCACCACCATTGCGACCAACGCCAACCGCCCCAGCGACGCGCAGATCGAGGCTGCCCTGCACGCTTTCCGAGGCGACATCGCCCAAGTCCCCCCGCAATACTCCGCCGTGAAGGTCGACGGCGACCGCGCCTATGACCTCGCCCGTGAGGGTGAGGTGATGGACCTCGCCGCCCGCCCGCTTTGGGTTGAAAGCCTGACGCTGCTGGACCGCCCCGACCCCGACCATGTCGATCTGGAAATGGTCTGCGGCAAGGGCGGCTACGTCCGCTCCATCGCGCGTGACCTTGGGCTGGCCCTCGGCTGCCTCGCCCATGTCGAATGGCTCCGCCGCACCTGGTCCGGCCCCTTCGATGCCGAAGACGGCGTGACGATGGAACAGATCGAGGCTGAAGCGAAGACAGACGCCCTCGACACCCGCCTCCTGCCCCTTGAACTCGGGCTGCAAGATCTGCCAGAATTCCCCGCCACCCCCGAAGGCGCAGCCCGCCTCAGGAACGGCAACCCCGGCATGGTCATCGCCAACGCCGACTGGGGCACCGAAGGCTGGGCCAGCCTGAACGGCCAGGCCATCGCGGTGGGGCACTACCAGGGTGGAGAGTTGCACCCCAACCGGGTGTTCAACCGCTAAACCTTAGCTAAAATTGTTTTTCTCTTCCGCAAATATCCCACGGGGAGCGCGAGGGGTGTGAAACCCCTCGCTCCAACGCCGGTGCAGGGGACCGCCGCAAAAGAAAAAGCCCCGCGTTGCCGCAGGGCCTTTCCAATCTCAAAAGCCTGAAACCTCAGACCAGCGCGGCTTTCGCCTGACCAGCGATGGCGTTGAACGCCTCGGGCTCATGCACGGCCAGATCGGCCAGAACCTTGCGGTCCACCTCGATCCCGGCTTTCGCCAGACCGTTGATGAAGCGCGAATAGGTCATCTCGGCATCGAACAGCCGGACAGCGGCGTTGATCCGCTGGATCCACAGCGCGCGGAAGTTGCGCTTGCGGGTCTTGCGGTCGCGGGTTGCGTATTGGTTGGCCTTGTCGACCGCCTGTGTGGCGGTGCGGAAGTTGGTGCTGCGCGCGGCGTAATAGCCTTTGGCAGCCTTGATCACCTTGCGGTGACGGGCGTGGGTGACCACACCGGATTTGACGCGGGACATCTGGTGCTCTCCTTACCGGTCGTAGGGCATGTACTTCTTGACGATCTTGGTGTCCGAGGCGGACAGCAGCATCGTGCCAGAAGCATCGCGAATGAACTTGGTCGTCCGCTTGATCATGCCGTGCCGTTTGCCGGCAACGCCAGCCTTGGCCCGACCGGAGGCCGTGAAGCTGAAGCGCTTCTTCGCCGCCGACTTGGTCTTCATCTTGGGCATTTCCATCTCCGTGGTTTCAGGCAGGACTCGGCATGCCACTTTGGCCGGTCCTGCGGGTATCGAAGCCGTCCCTATAGGCGGGGCCGCTCCCGGGTGCAAGGGGCTGTGTTCACCCCAGCAGCCGGGCGATGACGCCCAGCACCACGTCAGGCACCTCGGAAAAGGCATAGCCGCCGGGGCGGTACATCAGGGCGGTGACGATCATGCCGATGCCCCCGATCACCATGACCGCCCCCATCCGCGGAACCTGCTGTTCCACCCAGGCTGACAGCAGGACAGGCAGGGAAAGCGCCAAAAGCACCAGCCCGACCGTCAATACCAGATCCGTATCCATGATACCCCCGGCAAACCGCTAGACCGCTGTCCGGGGGAAAGGTTACTCCGGGTCAACCCGCGAAATCAATCGCTCGTCACAGGGGGCCACGCGCAGGATGTTGGTCGTGCCCTTCACGTTGAACGGCACACCGGCGGTGACGACGATCTGGTCTTCCTCGGTCGCAAAGCCGCCATCCCGCGCAGCGCGCACGGCGGCCAGCACGGCCCCCTTGAAGCGGTCCTGCGGTTCGGTGATCACGCAATGCGCGCCCCAGGTCAGCGCCATCCGCCGTGCCGTCGACATCAGCGGCGTCAGCGCCAGGATCGGCACATGCGGCCGTTCCCGCGCCACCAGACTTGCCGTATTGCCCGACTGGCTGAAGCAGCAGATCGCCTTGATGTTCGTCGCCTCGGCAATCTCGCGCGCGGCGGCGACGATCCCGTCGGCAACCGATTCGCGCCGCACCACGCGGCTGGCCTCGATCACGGAACGGTAGGTCGGGTCCTTCTCGACGCTCATCGCGACGTTGTCCATCGTGGTCACGGCCTCGATCGGGTACTTGCCCGCCGCCGATTCCGCCGACAGCATCACCGCATCCGCGCCTTCATAGATCGCCGTCGCCACGTCCGACACCTCGGCCCGCGTCGGAACCGGTGCTTCGATCATTGATTCGAGCATCTGCGTTGCCACGATCACCGGCTTGGCCGCCGCCCGCGCGCCACGCACCAGCCGCTTTTGGATTGGCGGCACGGAATAGACCGGCAGTTCCACCCCAAGATCGCCGCGCGCGACCATGATCCCGTCACTGACCTGCAGGATGGCGTCATAGGCCTTCACCGCCGCCGGCTTTTCAATCTTCGACATGATCGCCGCGCGGCCCTTGGCCAGACCCCGCGCCTCGATCACGTCTTCGGGGCGCTGCACGAAGGACAGCGCCAGCCAGTCCACGCCCAAGCCACAAGCAAACTCCAGATCGCCCCGGTCCTTTTCCGACAGCGCCGCCACCGGCAGCACCACGTCCGGCACGTTCACGCCCTTGCGGTTGGAGATAGTTCCCCCAACTTCAACCGTGCATTCGGCAAAGTCCTTGCCGCAGCTGTTGACCAGAAGGCGGATCTTCCCGTCATTGACCAGAAGGCTCGTCCCCGGCTCAAGCGCCGCGAAAATCTCGGGGTGGGGCAGGTTGACCCGCGTCACATCCCCCGGCTCGGTGGACAGGTCCATGCGGAACGCCGCGCCCTCAACCAAATCCTCAGACCCGTTGGCGAACACGCCCACCCGCAGTTTCGGGCCCTGAAGGTCGGCCAGAATCCCGATCGGGCGGCCAAGGTCCTTTTCGACCTGACGGATGATCTCATGCCGTTTGCGGATGTCGTCATGGACCCCGTGGCTCATGTTCAAGCGGAACACGTCGGCCCCGGCCTCGAACAAGGCGCGGATCATCTCGTAGCTGCTGGATGCCGGGCCAAGCGTGGCCACAATCTTCACGTTGCGGTGGCGGCGCATCGCCATCCTCCTGCTGATATTTCGGTTCATGTGGGCCGCGTGCCTTATGGCGCAATCCGAAAGCTCTCGCAACGCTGCTCTTCGCGTTTTGGCAGGCGCAGGTCGCTGGAATTGCGCGCAGATCGACCTTAAGGAGGGATGAACGCCCCCCGGATTGCCCCGAAAGGACCGCCTTGGCCTTCCACATCGACGGAGAACACCGCCCCGGCCGCTGGCTTGTCACCTGTGACCACGCCTCGAACCACGTTCCCGACTGGGTGAACGGTGGCACGCTTGGCATTCCGGCCGAGGATATGGCCCGCCATATCGCCTGGGACGTTGGCGCCGCCGGTCTTGCGCGCCAACTTGGCCAGCATCTCGACAGCCCGGTCCTTTTGTCCGACTTCTCGCGCCTGGTGATCGACCCGAACCGGGGCGAGGATGACCCCACACTGGTGATGCAGCTTTATGACGGCACGATCATCCCCGCCAACCGCCACATAACGCCCGAAGCAGTGGAGGACCGGCTTGATCGCCTCTACCGGCCCTATCACGCCGCCTATGCCCGTCTGGCCGCCCTTCACCCCCAGCGGGTGATTCTGGCCATCCACTCCTTCACCCCCTGCCTGCGCGGTCGCCCGCCGCGCCCTTGGCATGTGGGGGTGCTCTACTCACACCTTGATGACCGCCTGTCGCGTCGGCTGATCGACCGGTTGACCAATGAGGCAGACCTTTGCATCGGCGACAACGAACCCTATTCTGGCCACCTCCCAGGCGACGCCATCGACCGCCACGCCTTGCGACTTGGCCGCCACAATACCCTTGTCGAACTCAGGAACGATCTGATCGACACGCCTGAAAGCCAGGCCCACTGGGCTGCCCGCCTTGCCCCGATCCTGACCGACGCGCTGAAGGACCTCTGACATGGACGACCAGACCCGCACTGAACTCGAAGCCGCCGCCTTCCGCGCGCTGATGCACCACCTTTTGGTCAAGCGCCCCGATGTGCAGAACATCGACCTGATGAACCTTGGCGGCTTCTGCCGCAACTGCCTGTCGCGCTGGTATCAGGAAGCGGCCAACGCACGCGGGATAGAGATGTCGAAGGATGAGGCGCGCGAAATCGTCTATGGCATGCCCTACGCCGACTGGGTGGCGCAGACCCAGACCGAGGCGGATGCCGCCAAACAGGCCGCCTTCCAGAAAGCCTTCGCCGAAAACGTCGGCAAGAAAGACTGAACGTCGCCCCAGCCCCCGGAATTTTCAAAAATTCCGGACCGGAGCCTTCAAAGGCTCCGGCGCGATTTCTTCGAAGAAATCGCTTCCTAAAGGCCCACCCACCGCAACACAGCCACCACCACCACGCCCAACAGCGCCGCCGCCACGTCGCTGCCCACCACAATGGTCAGCCCCACGACCGCCGCCAAGGCGAGCGCCTCGGCCGGCCCGCCCTGCGCCAGCGCCAGTGCAGCGATCCCCGCCATCACCGAAAGCGGTGTCGCCCGCAGCGCCGCCTCGACCCGGGGTGAGGACGGCATCACCCGCATCAGCACGAACCCCGCCGCCCGGCAAAAGAAGGCTGCCCCTGCCATGACCAGCAGCAGAATCGCGAAATTGTCGGTCATTTTCTGGCCCTGAAAGTCAGCGCCGCCACCAAGCCCCCGGCCAGCCCGGCACCGATCACCGCCAGACCCGGCCCGGCCAGCTTTCCGATGATCAGCGCTGCCGCCGCGCCCACCGCCACTGGCACCAGATCGGCGCGTACCTTGACCATCGCCGTCGTCATCGCCGTGGCAAAGGCCGCCAGCATCAGGTCAAACCCCAGCGCCTCGGGCGTGGGCAGGATGCTGACCGCGCCTGCGCCAATCGCCGTGCCGGCCAGCCAGCCCACGAACATCGGCGTGCCGGTCCCGGCCAGATAGGCGCGGTCCTCTTCGCCCGCCCGGATGGCCCGCATCGTCACCATCCAGTTCGCGTCGCCAAGTAGCAGCAGGCTGCCAAAGGCTTTGGGGGCGCTCACCTGCCCCAACCATGGCTGCAAGGCCGCGCCAAACAGAAAGTACCGCGCGTTGATGACAAGGATCGTGGCGAACAGGGCTGCCAGCGTGGCACCGCCGGTCTGGAGGAGGTTCACCGCCGCCAGTTGCGCTGACCCGGAATAGATCGCTGCACTGGTGGCCACTGCCTTGACGATCCCGAAACCCGCCTGCGCCGCAACTAGCCCGAAACCCAGACCATAGGCAAAGATGCTCAGTCCCAAAGGCAGTCCGTCCCGCACCCCGCGCCGGAAGCCGTCATAGCTGAACAGGGCTGCGCTCAATCCCGTAGGTCGGGCTTCAGCCCGACTCCCGCACCGCAAACTGCTAACAATCCCCTAACGCCCACAGCCAACCTATTGAAATCAAAAGACCTCGAAAATGTCCCCGCCCGGGACACGTCAGATCGCCGCCTTCCGCATCTCGTCCAGATAAATCTCCCGCAGGCGAACAGCCACCGGCCCCGGCTTGCCTGAGCCCACGGGTTTTCCATCCACCTCAACCACCGGCATCACAAAGATTGACGCCGCAGTCGAAAATGCCTCATCCGCCCCTTGCGCCTCCGCCGCTGTGAAGGCCCGCTCCTCCACCTCGAACTGCGCCTCCTCGGCAAAGCGCAGAACGGCAGCCCGGGTGATCCCGTGCAGGATGTCATTGCCCAAGGCCCGCGTGATGATCCGGTTGCCCTTGACGATATAGGCGTTGTTCGACGTCCCCTCCGTCACCGCGCCATCCTCATCGGTGAACCAGCTGTCATCCACCCCCGCCTTCTTGGCGGCCATCTTCCCCATCGACGGGTAAAGAAGCTGCACCGTCTTGATGTCCACCCGGCTCCAGCGCAAGTCAGGGATCGTGATGACCTTGAACCCGGTCTTTGCCGCCGGGGCATCCGCAAGGTTGGGGATGTTCTGGGTGAAGGCCACGATCGTTCCCGGCAGGTCCGCCGGGGGGAAGACAAAGCTGCGGTCGCCGGGGTTCCCCCGCGTGACCTGCAGGTAGATCATCCCCTGATCAATCCCGTTCCGCGCCACCAGTTCGCGGTGCATCGCCAGCAACTCAGCCTCAGAGACCGGGCAGGTCATCTCCAGCTCGGCCAGTGACCGCCAGAGCCGTTTCACATGGCCGTCAAAGTCAATCAGCTTGCCGTCAAGGACCGACGTCACCTCATACACCCCGTCGGCCATCAGAAACCCGCGGTCGAAGATTGACACCTTCGCGTCGCCCTCGGGCAGGTAGTCGCCGTTCACATAGACAGTGCGGGTCATCGGGGCCTCCATGGGGTGTACCGTGCTTCTTCGCCAAACGGCGGTCGTGGTCAAGACTGCCTGTCAGACAAAGGCGATGGCGGCGCCGGTCCGAAGGGAATGATCGCAGGCCTTGCGCAGGATGATCAGCGAATGGGTTGCGATGGGCTGGGCCTGCCACAGCGCGGTGATCGGGCCGGGGGAAGGGGATTCCAGCCAGGTTTCCAGCAGCGTGTCCGGATCGGGCAGCGTGTCCGGCAAACCAAGGGCGCGGGCAAGGACCTCCAGTTCAGCCGCAAGCCGCTGGACCGATCCCAAGGGCCAAAGCAACTCGGTTCCGGCTGGGGCAGGCAGGGGGATCAGGGGCTGCACAAAGTCAACCGGGACATAGAAGCCATCGGCATCCGAATGCAGGACCAGATGGGCAAACGGCGGAAGGGGCGGCCTTGCCGTTCGCTTTTCGCCAAGCAGCCGTTCGAACAGACCCTGTCGCCGCTCTGGCGCGCAAGCTGCGGCTGCGGTTGTGAAGAGCGCGTCGGCGTTGGGGGTGTCTGTCCCGGTCAGGGGGTGATCCGTGGGAATGGGCAAGCCACGCCAGACCAGCCCGGCAACTTCGCGCAGGGCGTGGAGCCCGGTGTAGCGGTAGCCGTCTGCGTCCCAGATGACACAATCCTTGGGCTCGGCATGCGGAACTAATCCGACGTCCGCCATCGCCTTGGCCATGGCGGCGAAGAGGTGGCGTTTCGCTTCCGCGGAGTCCGGGTCGTTCTGGTCAAGATCGGCCAGCAGTCCGACTTTCAGCCCAAGACCCATCGGCGCTGCCTATCCCCAAAGTCCGGCGTCGGGCGGGTGGACCCCTTCCGCATTGTAGTGGATGGGATGGGGCCGGTCCTCGGACAGCAGCAGCGGGGCGTCAAGGTCGGTCCACTCGGCCCCCTGCGCCAGCAGAACCGCTGGGGCCATGGCCAGCGACGAGCCGACCATGCAGCCGACCATCACTTTCAAGCCCATCTGGCGGGCAAGGTCGCGGGCCAGAAGCGCTTCGGTCAACCCGCCTGTCTTGTCGAGTTTCAGGTTCACCACGTCATACTTGCCCGGCAGGCTCGCCAGCGACGCGCGGTCAAAGCAGGATTCGTCGGCGCAGACCGGGACCGGGCGGGCGATTTCGGCCAGCATGTCATCTTGACCGGCAGGAAGCGGCTGTTCGACCAGTTCCACGCCCAGCCGCAGAAGGTGCGGGGCGAGGTCGGTGTAAACCTCGGGCGTCCAGCCTTCATTCGCGTCGATGATGATCCGGGACCGGGCAGCGCCCTGACGGACGGCCTCAAGCCTTGGCATGTCGTCGGGGGTGCCAAGTTTGATCTTCAGGATCGGCCGATGGGCGTTTTCCGCAGCCGCCTCGCGCATCTGAGACGGCGGAGCGAGCGACAGAGTGTACGCGGTGATGACCGGGCCGGGGGCGGGCTGGCCCGCAAGGTCCCAGACCCTACGGCCAGCCTGCTTGGCCTCAAGGTCCCAAAGGGCGCAGTCCACGGCGTTGCGGGCTGCTCCTGCGGGAAGGGCGGTTTGCAGATCATGGCGGGTGATGCTGTCGGGCAGGCCTGCGATCTGGTCGCGCACGCTGTCCAGCGTTTCGCCGTAGCGGGCATAGGGCACGCATTCGCCCCAACCGGTGAAACCGCCACGCGAGATGCGGACGGTCAGCACCCGGGCTTCGGTCTTGGTCCCGCGGCTGATGGTGAAGGCCTTGGTCAGGCGGAAGATGTCTTCGGTGACGGTGATCATGGGGGTCGCTCATCAAGCCTGAAGGCTTTCTTCGCTGGGCCGGGGCCAAGCGCAAGCAAAGAATACCGAAAGCTGGAGGGGCGGTCGGTTTTGCTGCGCGTGCGAAATCGGCTTGCGATCCGCAGCGCAAGATTATATCGCAGAGGCCGCATCCAGTGAAACATGATTGCCTGAAGGTCTGCCCGATGAGCTTCCGCCTGCAACCCGCCGCCCCCGCCCGCCCGAACCGTTGCCAGCTTTTCGGCCCCGGTTCGCGGCCCGAACTGTTTGCCAAGATGGCGGCATCGGCGGCGGATGTGATCAACCTTGATCTGGAGGATTCGGTTGCACCCGCCGACAAACCGCAGGCCCGGGCGAATATCATCAAGGCGATCAGCGAGGTGGACTGGGGCCGCAAGACGCTCAGCGTGCGGATCAACGGGCTTGATACGCCCTTCTGGTACCGCGACGTGGTGGACCTGCTGGAACAGGCCGGGCCAAGGCTGGACCAGATCATGATCCCCAAGGTCGGCTGCGCATCCGATGTCTACGCGGTCGACGCGCTGGTCACAGCCTGTGAGGCGGCGGCGGGACGCACGAAGCGGATCAGCCTTGAGGTCATCATCGAGACGGCGGCGGGGATCGCCCATGTCGAGGAGATTGCTGCCAGCAGCCCGCGCCTGCAGGCGATGAGCCTGGGGGCGGCGGATTTCGCGGCGTCGATGGGGATGCAGACGACCGGCATCGGCGGGACGCAGGAAAACTACTACATGCACCGCGAGGGGGCGAAATACTGGTCCGATCCCTGGCACTGGGCGCAAGCTGCGATCGTGGCCGCCTGCCGGACCCATGGCGTTCTGCCGGTCGACGGACCGTTCGGCGATTTCAGCGACGAAGAGGGGTTCCGCGCGCAAGCACGACGGTCGGCAACGCTTGGGATGGTGGGCAAATGGGCGATCCACCCCAAGCAGGTGGCGCTCGCCAATGAGGTCTTCACGCCGTCCGAGGCCGCAGTGACCGAAGCGCGCGAGATTCTGGCGGCGATGGAAGCGGCGAAGGCCGCCGGGCAGGGGGCAGCGGTCTACAAGGGGCGGCTGGTCGACATTGCCTCCATGCGGCAGGCCGAAGTGATCGTGCGGCAGGCCGAGATTATCGCTGGGGCGTCATGAATCGTTGACAAACAGCCCGTGAAACGTGCAGGTTCACCCAGCGTCAGCCTGGACCTTGGGCGGATTGCAAAGAATACCTGAGCCGCGCACCAGGGGAAGGGAGGCCCCGCGCGGCGACTAGGGAGGATGCACGCCCCGTGGCCCAGCCACGGGGCGTTGCTGTTTCGGATGGGTCTTGGTCAAGACGGCTTCAGCTTGGCAGAACCCGACACAGCTTGCCGAGTTGCATCACGCCTTGCCCAAGGGCATATAGGCAAGGTCCCCGGAAGGAAGCGTCATGAACTACCTTGAGTTTGAAAAGCCCCTGGCCGAGATCGAAGGCAAGGCCGAAGAGCTGCGGGCCATGGCCAAGACCAGCCCGGGCATGGATGTGTCGAAAGAGGCCGAGGCGCTGGACCGCAAGGCGGAAACCGCGCTGCGCGATCTGTATAAGGGCCTGACACCATGGCAGAAGTGCCAAGTGGCGCGGCACCCCGACCGGCCGCATTGCAAGGACTACGTCGAGGCGCTGTTCAGCGAGTTCACGTCGCTTGCCGGGGATCGGGCCTTTGCTGACGACCATGCGGTGATGGGGGGAATCGCCCGGTTTCAGGACCAGCCCGTCATGGTGATCGGCCATGAAAAGGGCAACGACACCAAGACGCGGATCGAGCGCAACTTTGGCATGGCCCGGCCGGAAGGCTATCGCAAGGCGATCCGGCTGATGGACCTTGCGGACCGGTTCCGCCTGCCGGTGATCACGCTGGTGGACACGCCCGGTGCCTATCCCGGCAAGGGCGCGGAAGAACGCGGTCAGGCCGAGGCGATTGCCCGCAGCACCGAAAAGTGCCTGGCCATCGGTGTGCCCTTGATCAGCGTAGTGATCGGCGAGGGTGGGTCGGGCGGTGCGGTGGCTTTTGCGACGGCGAACCGGGTGGCGATGCTGGAACACAGCGTCTATTCGGTCATCTCGCCCGAAGGCTGTGCCAGCATCCTGTGGAAAGACGCCGAAAAGATGCGCGAAGCGGCCGAGGCACTTCGCCTGACGGCACAGGACCTGCAAAAGCTGGGGATCATCGACCGGATCGTGAAAGAGCCGATGGGCGGCGCGCAGCGGGCACCGAAAGAGGCGATTGACGCCGTGGGCAAGGCGATCGAGGCGATGCTAAAGGACCTGTCCGGCAAGAAGCCCGAAGCCTTGATCAAGGACCGTCGGCAAAAGTTCCTTGAGATGGGCGCGAAAGGTCTTGCTGCGTGAATCCCTGGGTCATCGTGGCGATAGCCGGGCTGATGGAAACTGGCTGGGCGCTGGGGCTGAAGTATTCCGAAGGGTTCACTCGGATGGTTCCGTCGGCCATCACCGTCGTGCTGGCGCTGGGGTCGTTCTACCTGTTGTCGGTCGCGATGAAGACCCTGCCGGTGGGAACGGCCTATGCCGTCTGGGTGGGCATCGGCGCGGTCGGCACGGCCATTGCGGCGGTGTTCCTGTTCGGTGAGGCGGTCAACGCGATGCGCGTGCTTGGGGTGCTGCTGATCCTCGCGGGGATCGCGGCGCTGAAGTTCGCTTGATCCGGGCGGCGATCCTTGCTGCGGTGCTTGCCTGCCCCGTTTCGGCGGGCACCCTGGAGGGGCGGCTGGTCACCTTCACTGTCGAGACATGGGACGTCCGCGATTCGCCGCTTCTGGTCGCTCGGGGGCGGACCGTCACTGTAGGGCAGGGAGTGGAGTTCGGGTTGCAACCTGAAGGGTTCACCGGCGGTCTGGACGTGGTGCCGGTGACTGTGGAAATCGGCCCGACGCGGATCGAGTTGAGCTATCCCAAGGGGATCGGCCGGTTCTACGAAGCCAAATTCAACGGCTATGTGCTGCGGTTCGAAACCGAATGCGCCTTGTTTGAAGGCGTTGCCATCGACCCTGCAGCCACCACCATGAAGGTGACAGAAGTCTGGGCCGAGGCTGGGGCGCTTTACATCAACGTCTCGGGTCTGGGCTATGGGCCTGCGTCCACTCTGGCACTCGACCTATCGGTCGCGGATTGTCCGCTGAGCTGACCTGCCCCATTGCTTTGACAGCGTCGGGCCTGTTCAGCCGCGAAAGCCTGCCTCGGCCATCAGACGGTTGGAGTGGGTTTCGACATCGGCTTCAAGTCGCTGCATGAAGGCGGTGACAGGCAGGCCGGGGGTGATGGGGGGCAGAAACTCCACCACCGCAAGGCCCGGCTTGCGCAGGATGCCGCGCTTTGGCCAGAACACGCCGACATTGGTGGCGACGGGGTAGCAAGGCTGTGCCAACTGTTCATACAGCAGTCCGGTGCCGACCTTGTAGGGCTTCGTGGCCCCGGGGGCGACGCGGGTGCCTTGTGGGTAGATGATCAACTGGCCCGGCTCGGCGCTGCCCGCGGCGACATCGGCCTTCATCTTGGCGATTGCGGCCCCGCGCTTGCCCCGGTTCACCGGAACGCAACCGATCTTCAGCGCGTATTGGCCAAGGAAGGGGGCATACATCAACTCGCGCTTCATGATGAACTTGCCCGCCGGGACGGCGTTGAAGATCAGGATGATGTCCAGAAAGCTCTGGTGTTTTGCCGCGATGACCGCTTCGGCCATCGGCGGGGTGCCACGCACTTCGCACTTCAGCCCGCAGAGGATGCGCAGGGTGAAAATCACCCAGCGGCAGTAGGTCTTGCAGGCCGTCCGTGCCCCCCGGCGCGAGAACAGGGCCCAAGGCGCGAAGACCACGGCGAGGATGGCCATCGCCAGATACATCTGGACCACGAAGATCAGCGAAAGGACCCAGCGAAGTGCGGTCATGTCAGTTCCTTCAGCTTGGCAAAGGCGGCACGGCGGGTGGCAAGGAACGCCACAAGCGCTGCAAGCGGCGGCAGGATCAGGGGCCAAGCCCATGCAGGGCCCACAAAGCCAAGGCCGGTCAGAAACCCGCCTGCGGCATCTGCGGCGGGCAGGGCGGCGACCCCGGCAAGACCGGCAGCCGCCCCGACCGTGGCCCCGGCCAGCGTGCGCAGCGTGAAGCGGCGGACAAAAGCGCGGGCGATGTAGCTGTCCTTGGCCCCCACAAGGCGCAGGACGCGGATCACTTCGGCATTGGCGGCAAGGGCGGCGCGGGCGGCAAGGGTAATCATCGCGGCCATGGTGGCGCCGATCAGCGCGATGGACAGGACACCCAGCAGGCGGATGCGGCCCGCAGCCTCGGCCAGGGGGCGGCGCCAGCGGGTGTGGTCGTCCAGAAGCGCGCCGGGGGCTTCGGCGGCAAGGCGTTGGCGCAGACCTTCGGCATCATAGCCGGGGCTTGCTTCGACCACCTCGATCAACCGGGGGATCGGCAGCGCCTCGATCGGCAGGCCGGGGCCGAACCACGGTTCCAGCAAGGCCCGCGTCTCGGCATCGTCAATGGCGCGGAAGCTGGCGATGCCGGGGGTGGTCTCGAGGACCGACAGGATCGCATCGGTCTGGATCTGCACTTGCTCCACCGGGGCGGACAGGCGGATGGTTGCGGTGCGGGCCAGCGCCTCAGACCAGCGGTCGGCAAGGCGGCCAGAGGCAAGCGACAGGGCCAGCGCAAAGACGCAAAGGAAAGTCATCGCCCCGGCGGTGAAGGTGGTCAGCCATGCCGTGGGGCCCGAGGGCGGCACCACCTGCAGCGCGCGGGTGGCCGGGCTGGCCGGTTTGGCGGCGGGCAGTTTCACAGGTCGGCCCCCGCAAGCTGGATCCGGTGCTTGGCGATGCGCAGCACGCGGGCCTGGATCTGCGCCTTGGCCTGACGGATCAGGTTCAGGTCATGCGTAGCAACAAGGATGGTCTTGCCCATCCGGTTCAGCTCGACCAGCAGGGTCAGGATGCGCAGTGACATTTCCCAATCCACGTTGCCGGTGGGTTCATCGGCAAGGATCACGTCGGGATCAACGATCACCGCCCGGGCAAGGGCTGCGCGCTGGCGTTCGCCGCCGGAAAGCTGGGGGGGAAGGGCGTCGGCCAGATGGTCAAGACCAACCCAGCCAAGCAGGTCCTTCATGTCCTGCGCGTCGCTTTCACGGTCGGACACGGTGAAGGGCAGCGCCATGTTGGCGGCCAGCGACATATGGTCAAGGAACTTGCAGTCCTGATGCACGATGCCGATGCGGCGGCGGGCGCGGGCGACATCATCGCGCGACAGGGTTTTCACGTCGTTGTCGAACAGGGTCACACGGCCCGAGGTTGCCCGAAGCTCGGCATAGGCGAGTTTCAGGAAAGTGGATTTGCCCGACCCGGACGGCCCGGTCAGGAAATGAAACGATCCCGGCGCAAGCCGCAACGACACGTCCGACAAGAGATCACCCCCGCCGTAATTGTAGGCCACATTCTCGAAGGCGATCACGTCAGGTCCTCTGCCCGGTTTGCCGGTCTTGCTGATGTTTTTGCCGCGCCGGAACGTCCTGCGACTGCGCTTTCCATCGCACAGGCGTAAACGATTGCACAAGGGCGCGCTACAAACCCTTGGAACGACAGGAATTAGGGTTTACAAACCAGTTGGGGGAGCCGGAAACAGGCTTTGAGGGACAAGAATGCGGTTGGTTTGCCCGAACTGTGAGGCGAAGTACGAAGTGCCCGAGGATGCAATCCCGGACACTGGGCGGGACGTCCAATGTGCGAATTGCGGGCATGCGTGGTTTCAGATGCGCCAACGCCCCGCCACAGCGCCGGTTGAGGAAACGCCACCGGCCGCGGTTGCCGAAGCGCCCGTTGCCGACCCTGTCCCCGACGTTGCGCCCGAGCCGGAGACCAGCCCTGCGGCCCTGACCGAACCGGCGGTTGACGCGCCCGTTGAAGAACCCGTGGCCGCAATGGATGCGCCACCCCCGCCAGAAGCGGCGGTCGAAACGGCGGAGACTCCAGCCGATTTGGCGGCACCGGAACCGGAAAAGACACCAGAAGCCCTTGCCGACCCTGCGCCTGAAACGGGGCAGGACACAAAACCCGACGGCGACACAGTCGATCTTGACGACACGCTTGCCGAGGCTGCCGCAGAGGCCGCCGCAGAGACTGCACCAGAGACGGCGGCAGAAACCGGCGCGGCGGATGCCGAGATTGCCAATCCTGACCCCGCTTTTGCCGAAGCACCTTCGGCTGAGGCTATGGAAGCCACCCCGCCACCGCCCGAAATTGAGGCTGAACCCGAGGCCGCGTCGGACCCCGCACAGGGCGCAGGCGATCCTGAAACCAACGCTCCATCGCCGGCGGCTTATGCGGTAGACGAAAGCGTGCTGGCCATCCTCCGCGAAGAGGCCGAGCGTGAGGCTCAGGCCCGCCGGGCCGAAGCACGCCCGCTGGAAAGCCAGACAGACCTTGGGATTGATGCGGCGATGCCCGGTCGGCAAAAACCGTCGCTTGTGGCGTCAAACGGTGCCTTGCTGGACGGTGATGCCGAAGCGGCGCACAAACCCTCGGCCCGGCGGGATCTTCTGCCGGATGTCGAAGAGATCAATTCGACCCTTCGCCCTTCAGAAACCGAGATGGAAGCGGCAGAAGCGCAGGACCAGCCCCCGGTGCGCGAGCCGATGGGCTTTCGCAGCGGCTTCCTGATGGTGATGACCGTGGCGATCATCGGTGCGGCGGTCTACATCATGGCACCGCGGCTTTCGGGTTGGGTGCCTGCGATGGCCGCCCCGCTGGAAACCTATGTCAGCGCGGTTGACGGCCTGCGCCTGTCGCTGGACGGGATGATGCGTTCGGCCACCGTGGCGATCAACGGCGAGTAGTCACGGACATTAGTCTGGCTTTGCCCAATTCGGCTTGCCCCTTCGCGGGCTGGCCTTTATCCCTTGCGCGATGCCATTGCCTGCCCGATTGCTTGCCAAGGAGCCGCCATGACCAACCAGCGTTTCGACAAGTCGAAGCTTCCCAGCCGCCATGTGACCGAAGGTCCGGCGCGTGCGCCGCATCGCAGCTACTTTTATGCGATGGGTATCACCGAGGAAGAGATCCACCAGCCCTGGGTCGGCGTTGCGACCTGCTGGAACGAAGCGGCCCCCTGCAACATCGCACTGAACCGTCAGGCGCAGATCGTGAAGCACGGGGTGAAAAAGGGCGGCGGCACCCCGCGGGAATTCACGACGATCACCGTCACGGACGGAATCGCGATGGGGCATGAGGGGATGCGGTCCTCGCTGGCATCCCGTGATGCGATTGCCGATACGGTCGAACTCACGATGCGCGGGCATTGCTATGACGCGCTGGTCGGCCTTGCGGGCTGCGACAAGTCCCTGCCGGGGATGATGATGGCGATGGTTCGCCTGAACGTGCCGTCGGTGTTCATCTACGGCGGTTCCATCCTGCCGGGCCGCTATCAGGGCAAGGACATCACCGTTCAAGACATGTTCGAGGCCGTGGGCAAGCATCAGGCCGGAAACCTTTCGGACGCGGAGCTTGAGATCATGGAGCGGGTGGCCTGCCCGTCCTCGGGTGCCTGCGGCGCGCAGTATACCGCGAACACGATGGCTTGCGTCAGTGAGGCGATCGGGCTGGCGCTGTTGAACTCCTCCAGCGCGCCCGCGCCCTATGAATCGCGCGACCAGTATGGTGAGGCGTCGGGTGTCGCCGTCATGCACCTGATCGAAAAGAACATCCGGGCGCGGGATATCGTGACGCGGAAAGCGCTGGAGAATGCAGCGCGGGTCGTGGGCTGCACGGGCGGTTCCACCAACGCGGCGCTGCACTTGCCCGCCTTGGCGAACGAAGCAGGGATCGACTTCGACCTGTTCGACGTGGCCGCCTGCATGAAGGACACGCCCTATTTCGTCGACCTGCGGCCGGGCGGGAAATACGTCGCCAAGGACCTGCATGAGGTTGGTGGCGTCGCCGTCGTCATGAAGGAACTGGCGAAAGAGGGGCTGCTGCACCTTGATTGCATCACCGCCAGCGGCAAGACGCTGGGCGAAAGCCTTGAGGAAATCCGCGGCGAGGCGGATGGAAGGGTGATCTATCACATCGGCTCGCCCATCACCAAGACGGGCGGCGTCGTGGCGCTGAAGGGCAACGTGGCGCCTGACGGGGCCATCGTGAAGGTCGCCGGGATGAGCGACGAAGAGCAGGTCTTCAGCGGCCCGGCCCGCGTGTTCGAATGCGAGGAAGACGCCTTTGAAGCCGTGAAGCAGCGCGCCTACAAGGAAGGTGAAGTCATCGTCATCCGCAACGAAGGCCCTGCAGGCGGGCCGGGGATGCGCGAGATGCTGTCCACCACGGCGGCGCTGTCCGGTCAGGGCATGGGCAAGAAGGTGGCGCTGATCACCGATGGCCGGTTCTCGGGCGCGACGCGGGGCTTCTGCGTGGGTCACGTTGGCCCGGAAGCTGCACATGGCGGGCCGATTGCGCTGCTGAAGAACGGCGACATCATCACGCTGAACGCGCTGACGGGTGAGCTGTCGGTCAACGTGTCAGACGAAGACATGGCCAAGCGCCGCGCCGAATGGAAAGGCCCGCGCAAGACGGCCTATACCAGCGGGGCGGTCCACAAGTTCGCCAAGCTGGTCGGCGGCGCGCGCTGGGGGGCGGTGACGCACCCGGGCGCGAAGGCCGAAAGCCACGTCTACATGGACCAGTAAGCCAAAGCCATGGCCGGGCGCCTTTCGCAGCTGATTGACCAGTGGCGCCTGCGAAAGGTGCAGGACCGCTGGGCAAAGGCTGCGGACGACGCGGCCGGGATGGAGCCATTCGCCCTGCGCGGCCTGCGGGCCGAAGCGCGGACGATGCGGCGTCAGATCGACCGGGTCATTCATGCGGCTGACCATCGGCTGGGTCTGCCGGCGCTCGGTGCAGGCTTGCCCCGCGCCCCTCTGGGCACCGATTGGGTCTGGCGGCCGGATGTCTGGCGTGGGGTGATCTCCTCTCCGGGGGCGGTGGCGGTGGCGGGACGAACGGCGATCAGCGATGATCTGGCGCTGTTCCATGATTGCCCCTTGGGGGAGGTGGCTTTCCGCCAGACCCGCAACCGTGGTGAGGCGGACCGTGCCCCCTATGCCCTGACGCTGGATGTTTTCGGCTTCCGGGGGTCGTTCCTTTCGCTGGCCATCGGGTTTCCACCCGAAGCGGTTGCAGGGCTGCGGGCGCGCCATCTTCTGCGCATCGACGCGCTGGTCGACTGTGACCGCCCGTTGAAGGCCGTGGCCCGGCTGAACCTGAAACACGGCCCGAATGTCGCGCAACTGATGCAGGACATCCCCGCCACAGGCCGCGACAAGCTGGTCGAGTTTGATCTGGCCTACGCCGGGCTGGATGAAACACGAATCGAACATCTGTGGCTGGACGTGATCTTCAACGACCCGGCCCTGTCCCGGATTTTCCTGCACGATCTGGTGGTCAGCCGCCGCCCGCGCGCCGAACTGTGAGGCCGACATGCCGAACCCATCCCAGATCACGCTGACCACGACGCGCATCCTTGCCGGCGTGTGGGAAGGCGTGCTGACCGGGACTGAACGGGACGCCCCCGCGCTTGAGGCACGGCATCAGGACCGGGTGCTAGAGGGGCTGACCGTCACGCCGATCCCGGGAAAGCCCGGCCGCTTTGCCCTGCGCCTGCCAATCCCGCCATCCGTGATAAGCGAAGGCGTGCAAACCGTGCTGTTTTGCGCGGATGGCGCGACCCTCGCGCAGTTCACCCTTGTCGCCGGGGTCCCGCTTGAGGAAGACCTGCGCGTCGAGATCAGTCTTCTGCGGGCAGAGCTTGAGCTTCTGAAGCGCGCCTTCCGGCGGCACTGCGCCGAGACAGAGGACTGAAGGGCAAGCCCTTCCGCAAGACGTGGATCAGCCCCAGGTCGGGTGGAACTTTCCGGCAGGGGACAGGGTGAAGATCTCGCATCCCGTGGCGGTCACGCCAACCGAATGTTCAAACTGCGCCGACAGCGATTTGTCACGGGTCACGGCTGTCCAGTCATCGGCCAGAACCTTGGTTTCCGGGCGGCCAAGGTTCACCATCGGCTCGATCGTGAAGAACATGCCTTCCTCCAGCACCGGGCCGGTTCCCGGGCGGCCGTAGTGCAGAACGTTCGGCGGCGCGTGGAAGACGCGGCCAAGGCCATGACCACAGAAATCGCGCACCACGCTCATCCGGTTGGCTTCGACATAGGACTGGATCGCATGGCCGATGTCGCCAAAGGTGTTGCCCGGCTTGACCGCCGCGATGCCGCGCATCAGGCCTTCATGCGTCACTTCGATCAGGCGTTCGGATTTGCGGGGCAGGGCGCCGGCCACATACATCCGGCTGGTGTCACCAAACCAGCCGTCAACGATCACCGTGACATCCACGTTCAGGATATCGCCGTCCGCCAGCAACTTTGCCCCCGGAATGCCATGGCAGACCACATGGTTCACAGAAATGCAGGATGCGTGACGATAGCCCTTGTAACCGATCGTGGCCGAGGTGACGCCACGCCGCTTGATCTCATCGGTAATGAAATCATCAATCGCCGCCGTGGTCGTTCCGGGAACGACCAGCGCCGCCACGGCGTCAAGGATTTCTGCGGCAACCCGGCCTGCAGCACGCATGCCTGCAAAATCCGCATCCTCATAGATGCGGATGCCGTCCCGGGTGATCCGTGCGCGTACTTCGTCCAAGGCAGTCTCCTTCCGGCCCTATTTAGGCATCCCGCGCGGAATTGGCCAGAGCCACGGGCTTTGAAAGCGCGGGCAGCAGGTCTATACCCTCGGTCAAGGCAAGGGGAAGGCGCACCATGACCAATCCAACCGCGGCAATGCTGGTGATCGGCGACGAAATCCTGTCGGGCCGCACGCGTGATTCGAACATGCACTATCTGGCGCAAGAGCTGACGCGGATCGGCATCACCCTGCGTGAAGCGCGCGTCGTGGCAGACGTGCATGACGAGATTGTCACGGCTGTCCGCGCACTGTCGGGGCGGTACACCCATGTGTTCACCAGCGGCGGCATCGGGCCGACGCATGATGACATCACCGCTGATGCCATAGCTGCGGCACTGCGCGCCAAGATCGGCCACCGCGCCGACGCCATGGCCCTGCTGCAGGCGCATTACGACCGAGCCGGGATGCCCTTCAACGAGGCGCGCCAGCGCATGGCCCGTATTCCCGAAGGTGCGACGCTGATCGACAACCCGGTATCCACGGCGCCGGGCTTCACGCTGGGCAATGTCCATGTGATGGCGGGGGTGCCGAACATCTTTCAGGCCATGGTCGCCAGTGTCCTGCCCAAGCTGACCGGGGGGCCGCCGCTTCTGTCCCAATCCCTGCGCGTCAACCGGGGCGAGGGCGAAATTGCCGGTCCCTTTGGCGAACTCGCGGCAGAATATCCCGACCTGTCGATGGGGTCCTATCCTTTCCTGCAGAACGGGGCGCATGGCACCAATCTGGTGATCCGTGGCACCGATCCCGCCATGGTGGACGCTGCGATGGTCCGTCTGACCCGGCTGTTCGGATGACTCCCGACCATCTGGCTGAGGTGATGGAGGCGACATGGCCCCCCGCCCGAAGCTGGCGGGACGGCCCCTTCCTCATGCGCGACGGCGCGGGTGGCGGCAAGCGCGTGTCGGCGGCAAGCCTTGCGGGCAAGTGGAGCGAGGCGGACCTTGCGACGCTGGATGCGATGGCCGAACCGCTGGTTCTGATCCGAGAAACGGATGCAGACCTTGACGCAGCGCTGGACGCCCGGGGTTGGCGCATCGTCGATCCGGTCGTCGCCTATGCCGCGCCGGTCACGGCCTTGCAGGCCGACCTTCCGCCGCTGTCGGCCTTTGCGCATTGGCCGCCCTTGCAGATTGCCCGCACGATCTGGGATGAAGCCGGCATTGGCCCCGCCCGTCTGGCCGTGATGGACCGGGTGACTGGCACCAAGACAGCACTGCTTGCCCGCCTTGGCGACCGCCCTGCCGGGGTGGCTTTCGTTGCCTGCCATGGCACAGACGCCATGCTGCATGCACTGGAAGTGCGACCCGCCCTTCGCCGACAGGGGGTTGGGGAAATTCTGCTGCGCGCCGCCGCCAACTGGGCGGCTGAGGCGGGTGCGTCCCGGCTGTCGCTGGTGGTTACCACGCGGAACGCTGCCGCCCGCGCGCTCTACGCTCGCGTTCAAATGCAAACTGTGGGACAGTACCACTACCGAATGAAGTGATCGCGGAAAGCGTCCCGGGCAGTGCGGCAGACAGGTTCACTGGTGGTTTCCCTTTGCTGGGCCCTTGCGGCCCTGCCTGCGGCTGCGCTGACCCTGACCCTTCCGGCCAAAGTGATCGGCGAGGAACGTCGCAACGAAGTTCCCGGCAGCTATGCCTTGCCGCTGGCACCCTTTGATGGCGTCTCTGTCCCCTCGCGCGCGGTGGAAGGTGCGCTGGACCAGCGGGCGTTTCAGCTGGAAGCGCCGGGTCAGACGACCTTGGCCGTGATGGGCCCATTGCGCGATCAGGTGGTTGCGGCAGGGTTCACCATCCTGCTGGATTGCGATGCGCGGGCCTGTGGTGGCTTTGATTTCCGCTTCGGGACCGAGGTGATTCCCGAACCCGACATGCATGTCGACATGGGTGATTTCCGCTTTCTGTCGGCCGAGCGTGAGGGTGAGGCGATCTCTATCCTTGTCAGCCGGTCGGCCTTTTCCGCCTTCGTTCAAGTCACACGGGTGACCCCCGCACCCTTGCCCGATGCCCCGTCAGAAGCCGTAGTCGATCTGGACGAAGTCGAGCGCCCCCGCAGCATCGAAGCAAGCCCCGCCATTGCAGCCGCCTTGGACGAAGTCGGCAGCGCCGTGCTGGATGACCTGGTCTTTGCAAGCGGGGCTGCCACGCTGAGCGATGGTGACTACCCTTCGCTCGCCGCCGTCGCTGCATGGCTGGAGGCGAACCCCGATGCGACGATTGCGCTGGTCGGGCATACCGATGCCTCGGGCAGCCTTGCGGCCAATATCGCGCTGTCGGAACGCCGGGCCGAAGCGGTGGCGCAGGCCTTGATCGACCTGCATGGCGTTGACCGTGTGCGGTTGGCGTCGGAAGGGGTGGGGTTTCTTGCGCCGCGCGATACGAACCAGACCGAAGAGGGGCGGCAGAAAAATCGACGGGTCGAGGTCATTGTGACCTCGACCCGCTGAAGGAACCGGGAGGGGGAATACCCGGACCCTAAAAGGTCACCAGTTGTCTGGGCCCTTTTCCGTGTAGCGTTTGGCCAGAAAGTCGATGAAGGCGCGCACCTTGGGCTGGGTGAACCGGCCCGGCGGATAGACCGCGTAGATGCCCAGCGTTTCCACCGGCAGTCCGGGGATCGCCTCCTCGACAAGGCCTTGCCGCATGGCGTCGGCGTAAAGGAAGCTGGGCAGATAGGCGATGCCAAGGCCCGACACGGCAGCGTTCAGAAGGCTTTGCCCGTCATTCACCGTCAGCCAGCCAACCGACCGGACCTGCCGCTTTTCGCCCGAAGGCGCGGTGATCTTCCAGACGTTGCCGTTGGCCTGATTCGAATAGTGCAGAAGCTTGTGGTCGTTCAGATCGTCAATCTTCTGCGGCCGGCCGAATTTCTGGAAATACCCCGGCGCGCCGATCATCCGTTTGGTCGTTTCGGTCAGCTTGCGGGCGCGCAGGCTGCTGTCTTCCAGATCGCCCACGCGAATGGCCATGTCGAAGCCTTCGCTGATCAACTCCACATAGCGGTTGTTCAGCACCATGTTCACGGTGATGTCGGGGTATTCCAACAGGAAATCCCCCAGAATCGGCGACAGAAGGTTCACGCCGAAATCCGTCGCCACCGACACGCGCAGCAGCCCTGACGGCGCCGATTGCATCGAGGTGACCAACGCATCCGCCTCGCCCGCGTCATTCAGGACGCGTCGGGCACGGTCGTAATAGGCAAGCCCGATCTCGGTCGGCGAGACCCGACGGGTGGTGCGGTTCAGAAGTCTTGCGCCCAGCCGGGCTTCCAGTGCCGAAACATGTTTCGAGACCGCAGACTTCGAGATACCCATTTTCTTTGCTGCATCGGTGAAGCCACCTTGGTCCACAACTGTGGCAAAGGCCTCCATCTCGGTCAGTCGATCCATAATTGCCCTCTTTGTGGCATCACGCACGCCTTGTTGTCCTAGGTGTCGTTGGGAAATCAGGCAGGATGGCGGCAAACGCGCGACCTATCCGGGGTATTGTGTGGGATCGTTCATGGCAGAGAAACGGCCATTGCCCTTGCGGCAACTGGCAAAGGCTTGCCTGATCAGGCGGGTGTGACGGGCGGCAAAAGGATCATCTGACCGGCGCAGGCGGAAAGATGTTCCGGATAGACCCCAAATTGTGCGGCCTGGCGCCGCTGAATCCGGGGGTTGCGCTTCGCCTCTGGAACATTGTCCCGCGGCCCCTCAGATTACCGTCAGGGAGCGGAACACGCCGCCCCACACTTGTGGATCAAAAGGAGACGTCCATGAAACGCTTTGCCCTTGTGCTTGCACCGCTTGCCTTCGCCACTGCCGCTGCCGCGCAGGCCACCCTGCCGGACGTTGCAGACACCGACGGAAACGGCACCTGGTCGCTGGTCGAACTGCAGGCCGTCTGGACCGACATGACGGAAGAAGGCTTCAACGCCATCGACACCAACGTCGACGGTGCTGTCGATACGACCGAACTGCAGGCGGCTCTCGATAACGCGGTGATCATGCCTCCGCCCGCCAACTAAGCGAACATCCGAGCCAGTCCTTGGCCCAGACCGGTACTTCCCATCCGGTCAGGACCATGGGGTGCGCCGGGTTGCTAAAGCCCGGCAGTCAGGCGCGCGGCCTGATCAATCGCGCGCTTGGCGTCCAGCTCGGTCGCCACATCCGCCCCGCCGATCAGATGGTGGGGGATGCCGGCCCGGGTCAGCTCTGCGGATAGCCCTCGTTCGGATTCTTGCCCGGCGCAGAGCACCACGGCATCGACCGCGAGCAGCTCAGGCCGCTCGCGGTTCGGCCCGTGGCTGATCATAAGACCATCGGGCGTGATCCGTTCGTAGTTCACGCCGCCCTGCATTCGGACCCGTTTCATGGCGAGACTTGCCCGGTGAATCCAGCCCGTCGTCTTGCCAAGGCCGCGCCCCGGCTTTTCCGCCTTGCGCTGCAGAAGGTGCACCTCGCGCGCCGGTGGGTGCGGTGCTGGGCCATCGGCGGCCAGACCGCCCCGATCCACCCAAGGTGCGGAAACACCCCATTCCGCCCGCCAAAGGCCAGCGTCAAGCGTGGGGCTGACTCCTTCATGCACCAGCGCTTCGGCCACGTCGAACCCGATTCCCCCGGCCCCGACGATGGCAACGCGCGGGCCCGGATCGGCCCCATTCAGGATGTCGATATAGTTGAAGACCTTTGACCCGGGGTCGGTCGCAATCCCTGGATCGCGTGGCGTGACACCGGTGGCAAGAATCACCTCGTCAAACGTCTGCAGGTCATCGACCGATGCGATTGTGCCCAGCTTCACGGTAATGTTGTCATGGCCAAGCGCGGTGGCAAACCAGTCGACAAGACCGTGAAACTCTTCCTTCCCCGGCACCTGTTTGGCCAGATTGAGCTGGCCGCCCACCTGAGCGGCCTTTTCGAATAGCGTGACAGCATGGCCCCGCCCGGCGGCCACGATGGCCGCCATCATCCCCGCCGGCCCAGCCCCGACCACTGCCACACGCTTGGCGACGGGCGCGGGGGCATAGGTCAGTTCCGTCTCATGGCAGGCGCGCGGGTTCACGAGGCAGGAAGTCAGCCGACCCGAGAAGGTATGGTCCAGACAGGCCTGATTGCAGGCGATGCAGGGCGCGATCTCGGACGCGCGTCCCGCCGCTGCCTTGGCGATGAACGACTCATCCGCCAGCCATGGCCGCGCCATGGAAACCATGTCAGCCGCGCCACCCGCAAGCAGGGCTTCGGCCAGTTCAGGCGTGTTGATCCGGTTCGAGGTGATGACCGGGATGCCCACCTCGGGGCGCAGCCGTGCCGTCAGGTCGGCAAAGGCGGCGCGCGGAACCGAGGTGGCAATGGTCGGCACCCGCGCCTCATGCCAGCCGATCCCGGTGTTGAGAATGGACGCTCCGGCAGCCTCGATGGCCTTGGCAAGCTGGATGACCTCGTCCCAGCTTGACCCGTCGGGGACAAGGTCGATCAGGGAGATCCGATAGATCAGCACCGCCCCCGGCCCCATGGCGGCGCGCACGCGGGCCACCACTTCAACGGGCAGGCGCATGCGGTTCTCATAAGACCCGCCCCAGCCGTCGGTGCGGCGGTTGGTGTGGGTGACAAGGAACTGGTTCAGGAAATAGCCTTCCGATCCCATCACTTCGACCCCGTCATACCCGGCCTGGGTGGCCCGGGCGGCGGCGGTGGCAATGTCGGCGATCTGCTTTTCAATCCCCGCCTCGTCCAGTTCACGCGGTGGGAAGGGCGAGACGGGCGACTTGACCGGCGAAGGGGCCACGCAGTCCTTGCTATAGGCATAGCGCCCCGCATGCAGGATCTGCATCGCGATATGGCCGCCATCGGCATGGACGGCATCCGTCACGCGGCGGTGGTTGGCGATGTCCGCGTCAGTAAACAGCCCCGCCGCGCCGGGGAAAACCCCGCCTTCACGGTTGGGGGCCATGCCGCCCGTGACGATCAGCCCCGCCCCGCCCCGCGCGCGGGCGGCATAGAAGGCCGCGACGCGGCCCCAGTCGCCGGTTTCCTCCAGCCCGGTGTGCATGGACCCCATCAGGCTGCGGTTACGCAGAGTGACGGTGCCAAGTGTGATGGGGGCAAGCAGGTGGGGATAGCTGGACATGGCAGGCCTCTCTTTGCCGCAGAATGGCCGGGGGCACCCGGGTTGTCACCCGCAACGCGGCGTCACGGCCGGGTTTCTGGTGGAGCGGCGTACCGCCGCAAGGTCATTCTCCCTGGAAGGCGCATGCGCGCCATCCAGGGCTGATGGGGGGGCGCCGCCCCCCAATCCCCCGGGGATACTTGGGCAGAAAGGAAAGATCAGACAGACAAAAGGCCGGGCAGGTCGGACATGGCGGCGAAAAGGGGCACGCCAAGCGCCACCAATTGCCGGGCGGGCGGGGTGTCGGGACCATGCGCGGCAAAGCCGAGACAGGGGATCTGGGCAGCAAGCGCGGCCATCGCGCCGACGGGACTGTCCTCAATCACCATGCAGCGTGTGGGGGCCGCCCCGCAGGCCGCTGCGGCGGCAAGGTAGACATCCGGCGCTGGCTTAGGGCGACCAAGGGTCTGCCCCGACAGCACCGCCCGAAACCGGGGGATCAGCCCGTGCTTGCCCAGTGTGATCGCCATCTTGTCCGCCGGGCCGTTCGACGCGACCGCATAGGGAATGCCCGCATGATCCAGCGCGTCCAGCACGGTCAGGATGCCCGGAACCAACCCCGCCTCCTGTGCCAGAAGGGTGTTCATGCGCAGGTAGATGCTGGCAACCCAATCCGGTGGCAGCACGGCCCCGGCGCTCCGGGCCTGGTCTGCCACCGTCTCCATCGTGCCACCGATATAGCCGGTCTCGAACTCCAGCGGTGTCAGCGGCAACCCATGCCGGGCCAGGTCATCGCGCACCAAGGTGGCGGTCAGGCCTTCGCTGTCGACGATCACCCCGTCACAATCGAACAGGACGGCGGCTGGTCTGGTCATGGGACGGTTCATTGCGGAGCCCTGAGCAGCGTGACCAACGTGTCGCCGTATCGGCGCTGGTCGATCTGGGAAAATCCTTGAGGTGGTACGGGCGGGGTATCCTCTTCCCAGACGATCATCGCGCCGGGGGCCAGCCAACCGCCCTTTGCGGCGGTCATCAGTGCGGCTTCGCCGAGGGACTTGCCATAGGGTGGGTCAAGAAAGACCAAGGTATAGGGATCGCCCGGGTTTTGCGGCAGACGGCGGGCGTCTTGCCGCAGGATGCGGGTTTCCTCTTCCATCCGAAGCCGGGTGATATTGGCGCGGAGAAGGGCCAGCGCCTTTGCCCCGTCATCGACGAAGGTCACTTCTGACGCACCGCGGCTGAGAGCCTCAAGCCCCAATGCGCCGGTGCCTGCGAACAGGTCCAGCACCCGTGCGCCGGTGACCGGGTTGCCGTGGCCATCGCCATGCTTGCCGTTGATGAGCAGGTTGAAGATCGCCTCGCGCACCCGGTCGGATGTCGGACGCAGATGGGCGGCGGGATCGCCCGCGCCGATGTCGGCCAGCACCGTGCCGCGCCGTGTGCCGCCGATGATCCTCATCCCTTCAGCAGGGTCTTGAGGTCCGGGCTCGACACGACTGCTTCGGGCGTGGGGGATTTGCCGCCTTCGATCAGCCGTTTGCCGACCATATAGGCCCGGGCGTCGTTCATTGCGTCTACCGCCAGCAGGGTTGTGCCCCGGTAGTACCAGAAACTGACTGCCTCGCCTTCCCCCTGCCGGGTCACGATATGGTCGTAGCCGGTGTTCAGGCCTGCGATCTGCAGCTTCAGATCGAACTGATCCGACCAGAACCAAGGCTGCGCCACATAGGGCTGGCCTGCGCCAAGGATGTTGCCGGCGACAACCTCGGCCTGATCGATGGCGTTGCCGACCGATTCCAGCCGCAGCCGAGCGCCCTGCCACGGAAACGACGCGCAATCCCCCGCCGCCCAGATCGCCGGGTCGGAGGTGCGCCCGAAGGCATCCGTAGCAATCCCGTTGTCGATGGTCAGCCCCGCGCTTTCGGCAAGCTGGGTGTTGGGCGTGATCCCGACGCCGACAATCACGAAATCCGCAGGCAGGCTGCGGCCATCGGTCAGCAGGGCCCCGGTCACATGGGTATCGCCCAGAAGCCGGTCGAGGCCCGTCGCCTCCAGCAGTGTCACGCCATGCGCCTGATGCAGCGCGCGGACATGGGCCGAGGTTTCCGGCGACGCGACCCGCTGCAGGATGCGCGGCGCCATTTCCAGCACCGTGACGTCAAGGCCAAGTTTCGAGGCAACCGCTGCCGCCTCCAGCCCGATATAGCCGCCCCCAACGATGATGACCCGGCGGCCGGGCAGAAACTCCGCCCGCATGGCATCGACATCGGCCAGCGTCCGGACCGTGTAGACCCCACCAAGGCCGCCACCGATGGCTGCAGGCAGCTTGCGCGGCGTGGATCCGGTGGTCAGGGCCAGCGCGTCATAGTCCAGCAAGATGCCGCCAACGGTCACAGTTCGGGCCAGCGGATCAAGGGCAGTCACGGGTTGGCCAAGGCGCAGGTCAACGTGGTTGTCGGCCCAGAAGTCGGGTGCGCGCAGCCAGAGCCGTTCTTCCTCCATCTCGCCCATAAGATAGGCCTTGGACAGGGGCGGGCGCTGATAGGGGGGGGCGGGTTCGTCGCCCAGCATCACGATGTCCCCCGCATGCCCAAGCGCGCGCAGCTTTGCCGCAAGGGCAGCCCCGGCTTGTCCGGCTCCAACGATCACAACTCGCATTGCGCATCCCTCTGGCATGTCCTGCGGCGGACCCTATAACCCCAAGGGTAACCGGTGCAACGCGCCGACAGGAAAGGGAAGATGAAAATGACGATTGAAACCGGGGCCAAGCTGCCCGAAGCGACGCTGTTGCAGATGGGCGCCAACGGGGCCGAAGGGGTAAAGCTGTCGGACAAGTTGAAGGGCCGCAAAGTCGTGATCTTCGGGCTGCCCGGGGCCTACACGGGAACCTGTTCGACCGCGCATGTCCCCAGCTTCATCCGTACCGCGCCGAAGCTTGCCGAAAAGGGCGTGGACGAGATCATCTGCATCTCGGTGAACGACCCCTTCGTGATGAAGGCCTGGGGTGAAGCGACGGGCGCTACTGCCGCCGGGATCACCATGCTGGGTGATGCGGATGCGTCCTTTACCAAGGCGATCGGCATGACCTTTGACGTGCCACCCTTGGGCTTTTTCGCCCGGTCCAAGCGCTATTCGGCGCTGGTCGAAGATGGTGTGGTGACCCAGTTCAACCCGGAAGCTGGCCCGGGCTGTGAAATTTCGGCAGGCGAACATCTGCTGTCGCAACTCTGATCTGGGGCGCCCGGACTTCGGGCGCCTCCTCGTTCGACTTCGTCTCCTCGTCGGCCCCCGGGCCAGCGAGGAGTGACGAAGTCATCGACGAGCAGTCGGTCGGGTGTCAGGCCGTTCGTGCGCGGATTTCGCACAGGGACATGACAGGTTCGCCGTGGTCCTTCTGGACATCGGCGCCGGTGGCCATCCGGTCCATCGCGCGGGCAAGGTCGATGTCCAACTGGCTGAGGCCGTGGCAGTCATGCGTGGTCAGCGTCACGTCGACCACGTTGTAGACGTTCTTCCATTCCGGGTGGTGGTTCAGCTTTTCCGCCACCAACGCCGCGCGGGACATGAAGCCCCAGGCTTCCGAGAAATTCTTGAACTTCAGAATCTTGCGGATCGCATCCTTGCCGGGCACAGCAGCCCAACCCGTTTCGGCCAGCGGCGGTAGCAGCGTCTTGCGATCACCGGTCGGCAGCAGGTCAGCCATCGGGGTTCCCCCTTTGAAGTGTCATTCGCGGCCTTCGGACCGGCGAAACGGGCCATAGGCGGTCAGGACCTCGATCTCCTGCCCCACGGCCTTGCGTTCTGCCTCAAGATAGCGCGCCACGGCGTTGCGGAAAGCCGGGTCGGCGATCCAGTGCAGCGAATGGGTTTCCACCGGCAGGTAACCGCGCGCCAGCTTGTGTTCGCCCTGCGCCCCCGCCTCGACCCGGTCAAGGCCGTTGGCGATGGCCCAGTCGATCGCCTGATAGTAGCACAGTTCGAAATGCAGGCAGGGGTGATCTTCCACGCAGCCCCAGTAGCGGCCGTAAAGCGTATCGCGCCCGATGAAGTTCAGCGCGCCGGCCACGGGGCGGTCCTTGTCGAAGGCCAGAACCAGCAGCATGTCGTCGCGCATCGTGTCGTGGAACAGGGTGAAGGCCTTCCGCGTCAGGTAGGGTGTGCCCCATTTCCGCGCGCCAGTGTCCTGATAGAACTGCCAGAACGCATCCCAATGCTGCGGCTCGATCGCATCCCCGGTCAGGGCGCGGATCGTCAGGCCGTGGCCTTGGGCTGTCTCACGCTCTTTCCGGATCATCTTGCGCTTGCGGCTGGACAGATCGGCGAGGAAATCGTCGAAGGTCGCATAGCCGCGATTCACCCAGTGGAACTGCTGCGTCACACGGTGGAGCGTGTCTTCGATCCCCGCCAGGGCGAGCGCCTCGGCCTCGGTACAGAAGGTCGCATGAACCGAGGAGAGCCGGTTCTGCGCCGCCACGCCGATGGTGGCGCGCAGCAGCGTCTCGCGGTGTTCGGGCAGCCCCAGGAAGCGGCGACCGGTGGCCGGCGTGAAGGGAACAGCGATCTGCAGCTTGGGGTAATAGCGCCCGCCCGCCCGCTCCAGCGCATCGGCCCAGCCGTGGTCGAAGATGTATTCGCCCTGGCTATGGGTCTTGACGTAAAGCGGCGTCGCGGCGACCAGCCGACCTTCATCGCGCAGTGCCAAGGGCCGGGCCTGCCAACCGCTGCCGGTTCCGGTGGAGCCGGAGGCATCCAGCGCCCGCAGGAAGCGGTGGGTGGTGAAGGGGTCAAGCGGCCGCCCGTCGGCCTGTTCGGGGGCAGCGACGGCATCCCACTCCGTAGCTGGGATGTCGGCCAGGGTTTCATGCAGGGTCAGGTCGGCCATGGCGGGTTCCCCGTGGCGGGTGTCGCGCGGGGGTTTTGCACCCCCGCACCCCCGCAGAGTATTTGGAAAAGAGCAACTGGCCCGGGACGGGCTTGCGTCAAGCCGGAAAGGCGGCGCGGTAGCCTTCGAAGGTCACGTTGTCGGCGACGTGGCGGGCCATTGCCTCTTCTTCGGGCGACCGGATGGTCCAGCACAGGATCGTGGCGCCCATGGCCTTCAGCTCTGCAAGGCGGGGGCGGGACAGATCCGCGGCCTCATGGCTGACGAAGCTGGCGCCCGTAGCCTCATAATCCGGGATCTCGCGCAGGCGGGCGCAGAGGGGTTCGGGCAGCGGGGCCCAGTCTGTGGGATCGTAGGCCGAGGTGGTGATGCCGCGCGCGATGGTCGGAGCATGGCGGGCCATGTGGTGGACGGAGGCGGGGTTGAACGACATGACAGCGACGGGCCCCTGGTAGGTTTGCAAGGCGGCAGCCGTTGCCGCCTCAAGCCGACCGTCGGTGGCGCCCATGGTCAGGGACTGGTCCTTGATCTCGATCAGCAGGGGCACGCGCCCGTCGATCAGGGTCAGAACCTCGGCCAGCGTGGGGATGGTATCGGCGCTGTCCGTCAGGCGGATGCGGGTCAGGTCAGCGGCCATGCGCCCGGCGACGGGGCCGGACTCTGCCGTCAAGCGGTCAAGGGTTTCGTCGTGAAAGACCATCGGGACGCCATCGGCGGAGAGCTGAAGGTCGATCTCGATCCCGTAGCCAGCCTCGACCGCCGACCGGATCGCGGCGGGCGAGTTCTCGATCCGGCCTGTGGCCCGGTCATGCAGGGCGCGGTGGGCGATCGGCCGGTCAAGAAAGCCGGGCGGCAGGGGGGTGCGGGTCATTTCAGCTCGAATATCGCTTCGATCTCCACCGCGACCCCCAGCGGCAGCGAGGCGGCCGAGACGGCGGAGCGGGCATGGCGGCCAGCGTCGCCAAGCACGGCGACAAGGAAGTCGGACGCGCCGTTGATCACCTTGGGTTGGTCGGTGAAATCGGGGGTGGAGTTCACGAAGCCCACCAGCTTGACCGCGCGGGACAGGCGGTTCCAGTCGCCCCCGCAGGCGGCCTTGAGCTGGGCGAGGATCGAGATGGCGCAGCGCTGGGCGGCTTCGGCGCCCTGTTCGACGGCAAGATCCTCACCCAGGCGGCCCTTGATGAGGCCGGCTTCGTTCTGGCTGATCTGGCCCGAGATGTGGACAAGGTTTCCGGTGACGACAAACGGCACATAATTGGCCGCCGGGGCCGGTGCGGCGGGAAGCGTGATGCCCTGGCTGCTGAGGCGGGCTTCGATCGGGTGCATGGCAGTATCCTTTCGGTTCGAGGGGGACGGTATCCCGGGCGTTCCTGCGGGGCAAGGGGTGTCCCCGGCAGGGACATTTGTGCAAGTTGTTGATTACAAACACATGACTTGCGGGCATTAAGGTTTTGGCAAGGTTTGCCATGCCCTTCCGTACAAGGGCTTCAGGCTTTGGCGGCAGGTCGTGACCTGTTGCCGGTTTCCGGGTCTGTCGCAGGCCGTGCGCGCGTTTCGGCACGGCGCAGCCCCATTTCCAGTCCCCAGGCAGGGTGGTGATGGCGTAACGCGTGCTGCGGGCGATCCATTGGGCGTCATCCCGCCATGCGCGACCTATCGGTCACGCTTGGGCGTTGTCATCGGCAAGTCCGGAACTTATGCCTTGTCATTCGGCCTGCGGGACTATGCTTAGCTTTGGAAGATGGTGGGACGGCGGTGTGAAGGGTCTGAAGATTTCATTGATCGGGGTACGGGCAGCACAACGGGCGGCGCGACTTTCGGCGGTCACATTGGCGGTAGCCTTTCTGGGCGCTTGCGCCGGTGCGCCGGGGCCGGACGGGATAAACGATCCCTATGAGGCGACAAACCGCAGCGTCCATGAGTTCAACCGGGGGCTGGATCGGGCCTTGGTCGGGCCGACCGCGAAAGGCTATGGCAACGTTGTGCCGACGCCGGTCAGACGTGCCTTTGGCAATGTCGCCGAAACCCTGAACCTGCCGGGAGACATCGCCAACAACCTGCTGCAGCTGCGACTGGCGGATGCGGCGCAAAACACGCTACGCCTTGGGGTGAACCTGACTGCCGGGTTGGGCGGGCTGGTGGATGCCTCGACCGCGATCGGTCTGCCGGGCAAGCCCACCGATTTCGGCGAAACGCTGCATGTCTGGGGCGTGGGCGAAGGGGTTTATGTCGAGCTTCCCTTCGCAGGCCCCTCCACCGCGCGGGATACTGCGGGCATTGTGGTTGACGTGGTGTTGAACCCCGTGACACTGGCCGTGCCAAGGCGTGAGGCGATTGCCGTCACGGGGATCGCGGTCCTGTCACGGCTTGGTGACCGGGACAGGTTCTCGGAAACCGTGGAATCCATCCTATATGACAGTGCAGACAGCTATGCCCAGGCCCGGCTCCTTTACCTGCAGAACCGGCGGTTCGAACTTGGTCAGGGCGGAGGTGCCAGCGCGGACGGTGCCGAAGACGACGGTTTCATCGACCCATACGAGGATCCCTATGCCGAATGACATTTTCCTGTCGCGCCGCGCATTTGCCGCGGGTCTGGTTGCCGGTCTGGCCACATTGGCGCTACCGAAAGGCGCCGCCGCCCTGACGGTGGATCAGGCGCGCACGCTGGTCGACAAGACGGTTGCCGACATCAACAGCATCATCAGTTCCGGCAAGGGCGAATCCGCCATGCTGAAGGATTTCGAGAAGCTGTTCGCGCGCTATGCCGATGTGCCGACCATTGCCCGGTCGGCGCTTGGGCCTGCAGCGCGGCAGGCGTCCAAGGCGCAGATGTCCGGCTTCACCAAGGCGTTTCAGGGCTACATCAGCCGCAAGTACGGCCGCCGCTTCCGTGAGTTCATCGGTGGCCGGATTGAGGTGAACGACGCCCGCGCGCTGAAAAGCTATTACGAGGTGATCACCACGGCCTACCTGAGCGGTGAGGCCCCGTTTGAGGTGCGCTGGCACGTCAGCGACAAGGCGGGCAAGAGCCTGTTTTTCAACATCATCATCGAAGGTGTGAACATGCTGGCCTCGGAACGCACCGAGATTGGCGCGCTTTTGGACCAGCGCGGCGGTGATCTTGATCGGCTGATCTCGGACATGGCCAAGCTTTGACGGCATCGGCGCAGGCGTGCCCTAACGCCACAGCATGACACTTTGATCCTGCGTCGGGCGGCCTTCATCGGCCGCCCTTTGTCAATCCGCGATGCCCAAGAGATCGTTGATCTGACCGGCCAGATCGTTTGTCACCGGCCCTTCACGCACCGCCCCTTCTGGCGGAGGGCCGTCCAGCACGATGACATCGCCGTCGCGAAGCGGGGCGGTGTACGCCTCGGGCAAAGGTTGTTCGTAGAATTCGCCGTTGTAGGCCGGGGCATTCGGATCGTCGAAATAGGGCACATCCTCGGGCGCGATGGCGCCACCGCCGCCGGTGCCCGGGGGCAGGGGCGCATAGCTGGAGGGGCCGAAATCCATGTTGAGCGGTCGGGCAGGCAGGCCGTCGTTCACGCGGACCATCACCTCGTGCCAGATTTCGGCTGGCAACCCGCCACCCGTCACCCCCGTCAGCGGGCTGTTGTCGTCATAGCCCATCCAGACGCCGACCACATAATCGGCCGTGAAGCCCACGAACCACGCATCGCGGGCGCTTTGGGTCGTGCCGGTCTTGCCGGCGGCCTGTCGGTCATCCAACCGCGCGCGACCACCGGTGCCGGATTGGAGCACTTCATGCATCATGTAGGTCAACGCGCGGGCGGCGTTTTCCGAGATCACCCGTTCGCCGATCCCGCCGCCTGCGCCAAACAATTCGTCATCCTCGCCCTTCAGCTTCAGGGCTGAAAGGCCATAGGGCGTGACGGAGGATCCGCCGTTCAGGATGCCGGCGAAAGCGCCGGTCATGTCGATCAGCGTGGATTCCGATACGCCAAGCGCCAGTGCCGGGCCGTCGGCAAAGTTCTGCGCGAGGCCAAAGTCGGTGGCGACCTGCTTCACCAGATCGCGGCCCACAGCCTCGGACACCCGCACTGCCGGGATGTTGCGGCTTTCGGCCAGCGCTTGGGTCAGGGTGATCTGGCCCTTGAATTCGCGGTCGTAGTTCTGCGGGCACCAATCGCCCGAACCGGCGGTGTAAAGGCACAGCGGCGTGTCTTCGACATAGTCGTAGGGGCTGTAGCCCAGATCCATCGCCACGGCATAGATGAAGGGTTTGAAGGTAGACCCGGTCTGCCGCAGAGCCTGCGTCGCGCGGTTGAAGTCGCCGGCGTTGGGGGTGTTGCGCCCACCCACCATGGCGCGGACGGCACCATCCGCGCTCATCACCACAATCGCGGCTTGGGCCTTGGAGCCTGCCTTGACCTTGTTTTCGAACACCCATGCCAGCGCCTCTTCGGCCTTTTTCTGCAGGGCTTGGTCGAGGGTGGTTTCGATGATGACATCTTCGGTCGTGTCACGGGCAAGGTAGTCGGGCGTGGTTTCCATCACCCAGTCGGCGAAGTAACCGCCCGAGTTCTGCTTGGCCGCCTCGGACAGGCGAGCGGGGTTCTTGCGGGCCTCATCCGCCTCGGCGGCGGTGAGGTAGCCCTGATCCTCCATCAGGCCGATGACGACGGCAGCGCGGCTGCGGGCGCGGTCCATGCTGGCGGTGGGCGCGAAGGTGGACGGGGCTTTCAGCAAGCCTGCCAGCATGGCGGCTTCGGCGGGGGTGACGTCCTTGGCGGATTTGCCGAAATAGCGCTGGGCGGCGGCTTCAAAACCCCGGGCGCCGGCACCAAGATACGCGCGGTTGAAGTAGATCGTGAGGATCTCTTCCTTGGAATACTTTGCCTCCATCGCCATGGAGAAGGGCACTTCCTTCAGCTTGCGCCAGATGCCGCCCTGACGGCAGTCGCGCTCGTAGTCCGCTTCGGATTTCCACTGCGTCGCGTCATAGGCGACGCCAAGGCACAGAAGTTTCGCCACCTGCTGGGTGATGGTCGACCCGCCGTTGCCTTCCAGCGGACCGCGGCCTTCGGACAGGTTGATGCGGATCGCGCTGGCGATGCCACGGGGCGAGATGCCGAAATGCCAGTAGTACCGCTTGTCTTCCGTCGCGACGACGGCGTTGTGCAGGTAGGGCGAGACGGTATCGGCCGCGATGACGCCGAAGGTTTCGCCGCGCCAGGCGAAAACCTTGCCTTCGCGGTCCAGCATGGTGACCGACCCGCGCGCGCGGCCGTCGATCAGGTCAGCGACCGGAGGAAGCTGGGCGTAGAAGTAGAAGACGATCCCCGCCAGAATCAGCGCGCCAATGGCCGTGGCCCGCCAGGCCAAGGCCCAGATCGCCCGCCAGACGAACAGGATGCTGCCGAGGATCAGCCCATGCTGACGCCGCGGTTTGCGCGGCCGGCTGGGCTTGCGCGGAGGTTTTGGGGCCGCAGGTTTGCGCGGCCCGCCGGAGCCAGCCTTGGCGCTGCCCGATGCATACCGTCTGTCCGCGACAAGGGAGCCGCGCCCCCGGTTCGATGTTGCCATGCCTGCTGCCCGCCACTGCTGACGATGACCGTTTCCCGGCCCGATTGACCGCCAAGATAACAGCTTTCGCAGGAAAGCGAAGGTCAGGTCCGGACGATTCGGCTTACAAAAGCGCCTAAAAAATAATCATAAGCCATTTTAAGTGCAAATTTTGTGCAAAAGGCCCGAAAACCGGTCGCTCCAGAGCACCGCTTGCCTTGTGCTGCACCTGCATTGCCCGGCGTGATCGCAATCGAGGGTCCCGCCCCAGGGTGCCTGCCATGACGAAAAGGGGAATAATGTGAAGCTCATCATTGCAGCAATCAAGCCGTTCAAGCTGGAGGAGGTCCGCGAAGCGCTGACCGCCATCGGCGTGCGCGGGATGATGGTGACCGAGATCAAAGGCTTTGGCAGCCAGTCTGGCCATACCGAAATCTACCGCGGTGCCGAATATGCCGTGAACTTCGTGCCGAAAGTCCGGCTGGAGATCGTCGTCAGCGATGCGCTGTCCGATCAGGTTGTCGCGACCATCCAGAAGACGGCCAAGACCGACAAGATCGGCGACGGAAAAGTTTTCGTCCTCGACGTAGAGCATGCCGTGCGGGTGCGCACCGGCGAAACCGATGACGATGCGCTCTGACGCGCGTGGGGAAGGGGAATTCACCGAAATGAGCAATCTGATGAAACTCTCTGGCTTCGGCGCGCTGGGTGCGTCGCTGTTCGCCAGCCTGCCCGCCTGGGCGCAAGAGGCCACCGCCGAAACGGCGGAAGCCGCAACCGAGGTCGTGGCTGAAGTCGTTCCTGTCATGGACAAGGGCGATGTCAGCTGGATGATGGTTTCGACCGTCCTCGTGCTGTTCATGACCATCCCGGGCCTCGCGCTGTTCTACGGCGGCCTCGTGCGGTCCAAGAACATGCTGTCGATCCTGATGCAGACCACCGTCATCGCCTGCGTGATGATGATCGTCTGGGTGGTCTACGGCTATTCCTTCTCGTTCGGCGGGTCGACCAGCCCATGGTGGGGCGGCACGGGCAAGCTGTTCCTTGCGGGCGTCAATGCCGACAGCATGGCGGCCACGTTCAGCGCCGGATACGTCATTCCGGAATACCTGTTCATCGCCTTCCAGATGACCTTCGCGGCCATCACGCCCGCGCTGATCATCGGTGCCTTTGCCGAGCGGGTGAAATTCAAGGCCGTCCTGATCTTTTCGGTCCTGTGGGGCACGTTCTCGTACTTCCCGATTGCGCACATGGTCTGGGATGCCAACGGCTATCTCTTCGCCAAGGGCGCCATCGACTTTGCCGGCGGCACGGTTGTCCACATCAACGCCGGGATCGCGGCGCTGGTTGGCTGCATCGTGATTGGCAAGCGGGTCGGCTATGGCAAGGACAACATGGCCCCGCATTCGATGGTGCTGACCATGGTGGGCGCGTCGATGCTGTGGGTCGGCTGGTTCGGCTTCAACGTCGGCTCCAACCTTGAGGCGAACGGCGGTGCCACGCTGGCAATGATCAACACCTTCATCGCAACGGCAGCGGCAACGCTGGCCTGGGCGGGTCTTGAAGGGATCCAGCGCGGCAAGGCGTCGATGCTGGGTGCGGCTTCGGGCATGGTGGCGGGTCTTGTCGCCATCACCCCGGCTTGCGGCACCATCGGCCCGATGGGCGCGATTGCCCTTGGCGTCATCGCTTCCGCCGGCTGCTACTTCTTCGTCACCGTGGTGAAGCAGAAGATGCAGTACGACGACAGCCTGGACGTCTTCGGCATCCACGGCATCGGCGGGATCATCGGTGCGGTGCTGACCGGCGTCTTCTCGGCCGCGGCTTTCGGCGGGGTCAAAGGCGACGACTACGCGATGATGGCGCAGCTTTGGATCCAGATCGAAGGCGTGCTGATCACCATCGTCTGGTCGGGTGTCGTGTCCTACGTCCTGTTCAAGGCGATCGATGCGACCATCGGCCTGCGGGTGGATGCCGACACCGAACGTCAGGGTCTGGACCTGACCACGCATGGCGAGCAAGCCTACCACAGCTAAGGATCGGTGACGGGCCACCTCCTCCCGGCCCGGAACTGCAAGACGACGGCCCGCGGGATCCTCCCCCCGCGGGCCGTTCGTTTTCGGGGTTCAGGGTTGCGAGGTTCCAGCCTACGGTCTGCCGACGCAGGCAAGAAGGGACGGGCAGGATGGGCGGCACTGGCAGACCGATGCGCGGCGTTGCCCTTGTGATCGCGGCGACCTTCCTGTTCGCGGTGGCTGATACGCTGGGCAAGCATCTGGCGCTGCTTTACGCGGCGACGCTGATCCTTGCCGCGCGCTATGCGATCAACCTTGCCATCGTTGCTGCCGTCATGCTGCCGCGCCACGGGGTGGCACTGTGGCGGACAAATCGCAGCGGGCTGGTCATCCTGCGCGGGCTGTGCCTCGCCTCGGCGTCCATCACCATGCTGCTGGCGTTGCGGGTGCTGCCGGTGGCGGAGACGGTGGCGATCATCTACATCGCGCCGGTTCTGGTGATGCTGGCCTCGGGTCCTGTGCTGGGCGAAAGGGTCAGCGTCCTTGGCTGGGTCAGCGCGGGGCTTGGCTTTGCCGGGGTGTTGCTGGTGGCGCGGCCGGGAAGCGGGCTTGATCCGATGGGTGTCGGTCTGGCGCTGGGCAATGCGGTTCTGGCGACCGGGTACTATCTGTTGACGCGGGTGCTGGCGCGGACGGAGACGACGATGGCGCTGATGTTCCACACCGCCCTTGTCGGTACCATCGTCTTTGTTGCAGTCGCACTGGCCCTGCCGGCGCCGGTGTTGCCGGGTGCCGTGGATGCCCGGCTGATGGTCGCGCTGGGTGCCCTTGCAACAGCCGGGCATCTGATGTTCACCGCCGCCTACCGTGAGGCCCCGGCGGCGACGCTTGCCCCGGTCAACTACATGCACATCGCCTTTGCCACCCTGCTGGGCGCGCTGGTGTTTCGGCAGGTGCCGGACGCGCTGGGGTTTGTCGGCATGGCCGGGATTGCGGCGGCCGGGCTTTTGTCAGCCTTGCAAGCCGCGCGCCAGTCGCGCAGCGTCGCGCCTAGCCAATGACGCCCGCAATCGCCGCGGCAAGGATCGGCACGGTCCGGGCGTTCAGGCCAGCGATGTTGATCCGGCTGTCGCCCACCATGTAGATCCCGTGGTCCTCTCGCAGGCGGTTCACCTGCGCTTCGGTCAGGCCGAGGCGGCTGAACATCCCGCGATGGTGGGCGACAAAGTCGAAGCGGTCGGAATTGGTGGCGCGGCGCAGTTCATCGGCAAGCGTCTGGCGCAGGGTGAGCATGTTCTGCCGCACCTCCTCCAGTTCCGCTTTCCAGTCGGCCGTCAGAGCGGCGTCTTCCAGGATCATCGTCACCAGCCGCGCGCCGTGGTCGGGCGGAAAGCTGTAGTTCTGCCGGTTCAGGAAGTTGAGGTTGCCTTGCACCACAGCCTTGCGGTCGGGTGAGGTGAGGGCAACCAGCACCCCGGTTCGTTCACGGTAGATGCCGAAGTTCTTCGAACAACTGGCCGCGATCAGCACGTCGGGGAAGGCGGCGGCGATCTTGCGGGTCGCCGCCGCATCTTCCTCCAGCCCGTCACCGAAGCCTTGGTAGGCGAGGTCGACGAAGGGCACGGCACCCTTGCGTTGCAGAAGGGCGATCACCTGATCCCACTGGGCCGCATCCAGATTGGCCCCGGTGGGGTTGTGGCAGCAGCCGTGCAGCAGCACGGCATCCCCGGCAGCGACGCCTTCAAGGTCAGCCATCAACCCGGCAAAGTCGATGCCCGAGGTGGCGACGTCGAAGTACCGATAATCGGCCATCGGCATGCCAAGGTATTTGATGATCGACGGATGGTTCGGCCATGTCGGCGCGGACAGCCAGACCTTTGCCGCGGGGTTGGCCATGCGGATCAGCTCCAGCGCCTGCCGGATGGCACCCGTGCCGCCGGGGGTGGCGACGGATGCTGCCCGGTCGGCAAAGCCATCGCCAAGGATCATGCTGACAAGGGCCGCGTTGAACGCGGGGTCGCCGGCAAGACCGGTGTAGGTCTTGGTCGTCTCCACCTCCCACAGTTTCTTCTCTGCCGCCTTCACGGCCCGCATCACCGGGGTCAGGCCGGTCGCGTCCTTGTAGACGCCGACGCCAAGGTCGATCTTGGTGGTCCGCGGGTCATCGCGGTACATGGCGATCAGTTGCAGGATCTTGTCCTGCGGTTGGGGGTTCAGGGCTTCAAGCATGGGTTCCTCTGGCCGTCAGGGGCCGGTTTCGACGCGCAGGTCGTCGTACATGCCCCATTCGGCCCAAGAGCCGTCATAGAGCGCATGGTTGCGGTGGCCGATCCGTTCCAGCGCAAGGGACAGGACCGCGGCAGTCACGCCAGAGCCGCAGGTGGTGATGGCGGGTTTCTTCAGGTCGATCCCGGCGCTTTCGAACACCGCTTTCAGGGCGGCGGGGGGCTTCATCGTGCCGTCTGGGTTCAGCACATCGCTGTAGGGCACGTTCTTTGACCCGGGGATATGACCGGACCGCAGGCCGGGCCGGGGTTCCGGCGCTTCGCCACGGAACCGGGCGGCGGCGCGGGCGTCGATGATTTCGGCCTCGGCCAGTTTGGCGGAGTGGGCGACTTGCGTCACATCCTTGACCAGATGGTTCTGTCGGCTGACGGTCATGTGCCGGTCACGGATGATCGGGGGCATATCCTCAATCTCGCGGCCCTCGGCCTGCCATTTCGGAAAGCCGCCATCAAGCACCGCCACATCCATCTTGCCCATCAGCCGGAACAGCCACCAGACGCGCGCGGCCGAGAAGATGCCCATCCCGTCATAGACCACCACCTGATGCCCGTCGCCCACGCCCATCGCCCGCATCCGGCTGATGAACTTTTCCGGCGGGGGGGCCATATGCGGCAAGTCTGACCGCAGGTCGGCGATTTCGTCGATGTCAAAGAATCGCGCGGCGGGGATATGGGCCGCGGCATATTCCGCTTTTGCATCCCGGCCGCTGCCCGGCATGAACCAGCTGGCATCCAGCACCCGCAGGTCGGGGTCGCGCAGATGCCGACCCAGCCAGTCGGTCGAGACCAGCGTTTTCGGATCATCCTGTGGCGAAGGTGTCATGGCAGCCTCCCGGCGGGGTTACCGGGATATATCCGGCCCTTGGCGGGTGACGCAAGCGCACTTGGGGTAAAAGGGGCGCAGGGACAGTTGCCCCGCGCCCCGATCTTCGGTCTGGTCGTTACTTGGCAATCGCCTTCTTCAGCATGCCAAGGATCGCAGTCAGCACGGCACCACCGACGCCGCCACCGGCGACGGACTGGATGATCGCGGCGATATCAAGGTTCTCCATCGCGCCAGCGGCGGCGGCACCGTCGCCACCCAGCATGCCCATCAACAGCCCGCCAAGCCCGCCACCGACAGCCCCGGCGACCGAATTGCCTGCTGTCCCAAGGCTTAGTCCCTTCATCCCCGCACCCGCAGCGTTACCGCCGACAAGACCAGCGATGATCTGAATGATCAGTTCAATACCCATGACTGCACCTTTCCCTCTCCGCCGGTTGGCCCTTGGGCGCGTCCGGCATTTGCCCCGAACTTGGTGTCCGGTAGCGTTAACCATGCCAGATATAGGGGTATCCAGCAACAAATGGTTAAATGGCGATATGTTCAGCCTTGGTGGTTCTGCTTCATGATGCGGGCCTTCTGGCGGTCCCAGTCGCGCTTGGCGCTGGTTTCGCGCTTGTCGGTCAGCTTCTTGCCTTTGGCGACGCCCAGCTTCAGCTTCACCACACCCTTGTCGTTGAAGTACAGCTTCAGCGGCACGATGGTCATGCCTTCGCGCCCGACGGCGTTCCACAGGCGGGACAGTTCCTTGCGCGAAACCAGCAGTTTGCGGCGGCGGCGTTCTTCATGCCCCCAGGTCTTGGCGGGCAGATAAGGGGCGATGTAGCCGTTGATCAGCCACAGTTCCCCCCCCTCGACCGAGGCGTAGCTTTCGGCGATGTTCGACCCACCTTGCCGCAGGCTTTTGACTTCGGACCCCAGAAGCATGATCCCAGCCTCAAGATCGCTTTCGATGTGGTAATCGAAGCGCGCCCGCCGGTTTTCGGCGATGAGTTTGGAGTTGGGATCTGATTTTGCCACCATGATCGGTGTCAGATAAGGTCTGGGGCGCGCATAGTCCAGAAGGGTTGCCATGCTGGTTCAGATTGCCTTGGGAACGGGACTGCTTTTGGTCAATGTGCTGGTGATGGCCGTGGCGGCTTTGGCGCTGGAGGTGGTGTTCCGCCGCGTGCATCCATGGCTGATCGCGCCGCCCCAGCGGCCGAAGCTGTTGGTGATGCTGGTGGGCGTGGGCATCTGGGTGCTGGCGGTGATCACGACCGGGGTCTGGATCTGGGCCTTTGCGCTGTGGGGCGTTGCTGCCTTTGGCACGCTGGAAGAGGCGGTCTATTTCTCATTGGTTGCGTTTTCGACGCTTGGGCTGGGCGATGTGGTGCCCCCGCCCGAATGGCGCATCCTGTCCGCAATGGCGGCGGTCAACGGGTTCCTGAGCTTTGGCTTGCTGACCGCCCTTCTGGTCGAGGCGCTACGCCAGGTCCGTTTGGCGCAGCTTGAACGGCGGCGTCCGGATTAGCCCTTCAGCTCATCCGTGATCCGCACTGGGCCGACGGCGCCTTTCAGCTTGGCGCGGTAGATCACCACGCCTTCGGCCACCCGCATCACATAGGTGCGGGTTTCGGCGAAGGGGATGGTTTCCACCCAGTCCACCACATCCACATCCGGGCGACGCGGATCGCCGAATTCGTCGATCCAGCGGCGGGGGCGACCGGGGCCCGCGTTGTATCCCGAGGCGATGAGGGCGATCGAGGGGCCAAACTCCTCGGCCATCTCGGCCAGGTAGGCAGCACCCATGGCGACGTTGTAGGCAGGGTCCGAGATCAGCTTGCCCGCCTCAAAGGGTTTGCCAAGTTTGCCCGCCATCAGCTTGGCGGTGCCCGGCAGCACCTGCATCAAACCGCGCGCATCGGCCGAACTGCGCGCTGCGGGGTCGAATTCACTTTCCCGGCGGGCGATGGCAAGGGCAAGGGCGCGGCTGACCGACAGCCCGTCGGGCACAATCTCTGGCACGGGATAATAGGCGCGGGGCAGGATCAGGCCGCGTTCGGCAGCAGCCTTGCCGACCAGCACGGCAAGATGCGGGTCGTTCCAGTCCAGCACCATCTCGGCCAGTTGGGCAAGTCCGGTCGCATCCTGACTTTCCCCCAGATGCAGCACGAAGCGCTTGGCAAGGTTCGCATCGCCCGCCTTGCGCAAGAGCGTGGCCGCCTCCAGCACCGAGGACCCCGCGAAGGCGGCGCTGCGCCAGTCCGGCACGTTGGTCTGCGCCAAAAGGCCGGCATCCAGCGACAGCCCCAGCCGTTCGGCAGCCAAGAGCCCGTAGAACGCCGTCTGATGCACCGCCGCGGCCTGATAGCTGGCCGTGGCGTCCTGACCCGCAGCCTCACGCGCGCGGCCCAGCCAGTAGTGCCCGCGCGCCAGGCTGATCGGGGTGGACACCCCTGCCAGCAGCCGTTCGAAATGCCGTTCCGCGCTGGCCGGATCGTTCAGGCGGCGCAGGGCGATGAAGCCCGACAGGAATTCAAGGTCGGCATAATCTGCGCCTGCGGTCAGGTGGTGGTTGGCCGCCACCCGGTAGGCCTCGGCCGGGCGGCCCTGACGCAGAAGCCAGCGGGTCAGAATCGCACGGCGCTGCGCCCAGGCTTCGGGGCGGCCAAGGTCACGCGCGCTGGCGGACCGCTCGAGGATGAGGGGCAGCGCCTCGTCGTAAAGGTCGCGCCGCATGCGCCAGATGAAACGGTCGAAGGCCAGCCCGGCATCGCCCGCCTGCGCTTTTGGCACGGCGTCGATCAGGGCGTTCACGCCCTTTTCCTCATTCTGAAGCGCTATCCGGGCCCGGCCAAGTGCGCGGATGCCTTCGGGCACGCGGGCGAGCATCCGGTCCGCCTCACGCAGGCGACCGGACCAGAGCAGGGTGTCCAGCCGCAGCTCATGCACAAGGTCAAGCGCGTCGGGGGCAAGGGCGATCAGCTGATCCTCTTCCTCGGCTGTGAAGGCAAGGGTGGACCATGCCCGCATCGCCTCGGTCTCGGCATCGGCCATGCGGCCTTGGGTCTTGAGCGCGGTGATATAGGTCAGCGCGCCTTTGCCGGTCTGGGGCAAACCATTGGCAAACCACGCAATCACGCGGGCGGGATCGTCGGACCTTGCCACCGCCACTTCGCCCTTTTCGCGCAACAGCGGCAGGCCGGGCCAGTCGGGGCGGCGGGCAAGGAACGCCTCATAATCCCCCAGCCGGCCATCCCCCGCGCGCAGGCGTTGCCAGTCGATGATGTCGCGCCCGACGCCCGAAGGGGCCACGGCAAGGCCGCCGTCCCAGTCCTTGCCAGCAGCAAGTTCAAGGGCCGTGCGCATCGCCTGCACCGTGTCGGCACGGGCGGAGGTGGCCTGTAGAAGGGATGCCGCGACCAGAAAGGCGCGCAGGGACCAAAGCGGAAGGGACAGTGTTTTCATGCGCCCGAATCTGCCTGACCTGTCCCACGGCCACAACCCACGACTGCGCGACTGGCAGCCCCACTGGCAAGACTTGGCTTTGCATGGGCCGCAAGCTATGAGATGCGCGTTTGCAGCCGGGCACTTCCGCCCATCACAAGGAGATGCGTCATGATCAAGGGGTCCATTCCTGCCCTGGTGACGCCGTTCAAGAACGGCGAGCTGGATCTGGTGACGCTGAAGAAACTTGTGGACTGGCAGATTGCCGAAGGGTCCACCGGAATTGTCCCCGTGGGAACAACCGGCGAAAGCCCGACACTTTCCCACGCCGAACACCAGAAGGTGATCGAGGAAGTGGTGGCCGCTGCTGCTGGCCGGGTGCCGGTGATCGCGGGCGCGGGGTCGAACAACACGGTGGAAGGCATCAGCCTGATCCGCCATGCCGAAAAGGTGGGGGCCGATGCCGCTCTGGTCGTCACGCCCTATTACAACAAGCCAACGCAGGCCGGTCTGATCGCGCATTACACCGCGCTGCATGATTGCTGCCAGCTGCCGATCATCATCTACAACATCCCCGGCCGGTCGGTTGTGGACATGACGCCCGAAACGATGGGCACGCTGGCCAAGCTGCCGCGGATCGTCGGGGTCAAGGACGCCACCGGCAAGATCGAGCGTGTGTCGATGCAGCGCGCCACCTGCGGGGCCGATTTCATCCAGCTTTCGGGCGAGGATGCGACTGCGCTTGGTTTCAACGCGCATGGTGGGGTCGGCTGCATTAGCGTGACTGCAAACGTGGCCCCACGCCTCTGCGCCGAGTTTCAGGCCGCCACCCTTGCCGGGGATTACGCCAAGGCGCTGGAGTATCAGGACCGCCTGATGCCCCTGCACGAGGCGATCTTCATCGAGCCGGGCCTTGTGGGGGCGAAGTATGGCCTGTCGCTTCTGGGCCTGTGCAGCGAAGAGGTCCGCCTGCCGTTGGTCGGTCTGACCGATGGGACCAAGGCACGGATCAAGGCTGCCATGCAGCACGCCGGGCTGATCTGACCGCAGCCAAACCTGCCCGAAAGGTATTTGCGCCCTGCCTATCGGTGGGGCGCTTGTCATTTCCCGCGCGCCCTTACAGGGTGCGCGGGTTAAGGGGGAGGCCACTATGCGCAGCAGCAAGACCATCCATGTCATCTCGGCCCATGCCGAGGGTGAGGTCGGGGATGTCATCGTTGGTGGCGTTGCCCCGCCGCCTGGAGCCACCCTTTGGGACATGCGTGAGGCGCTGTGGCGTGACCAGACCCTGCGCAACTTCCTGTTGAACGAACCACGTGGCGGGGTGTTCCGGCACGTCAACCTTCTGGTCCCGCCCAAGGACCCCCGCGCCCAGATGGGTTTTATCATCATGGAGCCCGAGGACAATCCGCCCATGTCGGGGTCAAACTCGATCTGCGTGGCGACCGTGCTTCTGGACAGCGGTATCCTGCCGATGATTGAGCCGGTGACAGAGATCACGCTGGAAGCGCCGGGTGGCCTTGTCACCGTCCGCGCCGAGTGCAGGGATGGCAAGGCCGAACGGATTCATGTGCGGAACCTGCCGGCCTTCGCCGACCGGCTGGCCGTGCCGCTGGACGTGCCGGGGCTGGGCAGGATCACGGTCGATACCGCCTATGGCGGCGACAGTTTCGTTGTGGTCGATGCGGCCGCGCTGGGGTTTGACCTGCTGCCGGCCGAGGCGCACCGGCTTGCCACCCTTGGCGTCCAGATCACGACGGCCGCAGATGCGCAGCTTGGGTTTCACCATCCGGAAAACCCCGACTGGCGCCACTTCTCATTCTGTCTGTTCGCGGGGCCGCTGACCCGGGTGGCCGGTGGCTGGGACACCCGCCATGCCGTGTCGGTTCGTCCGGGCAAGGTTGACCGGTCGCCCACCGGCACAGCGGTTTCGGCGCGGCTGGCGTTGATGGCGGCGCGGGGGCAGATCGGTCCGGGCGAAACGCTGCACGCCGCTTCCCTGATCGAGGGTAGATTCGAGGGCCGGGTTGTCGGCGCTGCGCGGGTGGGGGACCGGGACGCGGTGATCCCGGAAATATCGGGCCGGGCCTGGATCACCGGCATGCATCAGCACATGCTTGACCCCGCCGACCCCTGGCCGCAGGGCTACCGGCTGTCCGACACCTGGGGCGCGCGGTGAGGCAGACGCTGTGATGCTGACCGACAACCAGCGTGGAGCGTTGTTCATGACAGCCTCGATGGCCGGATTCGCGGTCGAGGACGTGTTCGTGAAAGCCGCCGCCGCCACGATGCCGCTGGGGCAGGTCCTTCTGACCATCGGGCTGGTCGGGATGGTGACCTTTGCCACCATGGCCTTTGCCCGGGGCGAGGCTGTGCTGCCGCCCGCCTTCCTGTCGCGGGCCATGCTGGTCCGCTGTGCCTTCGAAGTGACGGGCCGCCTGTTCTATGGTCTGGCGATCACGCTGACGGCGCTGTCCACAACCTCGGCCATCCTGCAGGCGACGCCGCTGGTTGTCGTCGCCGGGGCGGCGGTGGTCTTTGGCGAAAGGGTCAGTTGGCAGCGCTGGCTTGCGGTGGTCATCGGTTTTGTGGGCGTCTTGGTGATCCTGCGGCCGGGGGCGGATTTCTCGGTCCTGTCGTTGCTGGCGGTGGTGGGTCTGCTGGGCTTTGCCGGGCGCGACCTTGCCACGCGGGCAGCACCAAAGGGGCTGTCAAACCGTCAGCTCGGGGCGCTTGGGTTTGCGATGCTGGCGACTGCGGGGGCGATTGTTCTGGCGGTCACCGGCGGGGCAGTCATGCCCGATGCCGTAGGGCTGGTGCATCTGGCAGGGGGGACCGTGTTCGGGATGCTGGGCTATCACGCGCTGACCTATGCGATGCGGACGGGCGACGTGGGGTCTGTCACGCCGTTCCGCTATACCCGGCTGATCTTCGCGATGATCCTTGCCGTGGCGATCTTTGGCGAGCGTCCCGATGCCGCGACATGGATCGGGGCGGCGCTGGTTGTGGGATCAGGCGTCTTCGCGCTGACGCGGGCCCGCTAGCGGCGTCAGGTCCGGTGATAGGGCGAACCGGCAAGGATCGTCGCGGCGCGGTACAGTTGTTCGGCCAGCATCACCCGTACCAGCATATGCGGCCAGACCATCGGCCCAAGGCCCAGCACCAGATCGGCCCGCTGGCGCAGGGCCGGATCAACCCCATCGGCTCCGCCAATGACGAAGGCGGCGTCCTGCCGCCCACAGTCACGCCATCCGGCGAGGATTGCCGCGAAATCGGGGCTGGACAGCTGTTTGCCGCGTTCGTCCAGCACGCAAAGGGCAGCACCATCTGGCACGGCGCGAGCCAGAAGAAGCCCTTCGGCCCCCTTGCCGCCGCCGCGCTTGTCTTCGACTTCATGTTCAGAGACCGGACCCAAACCAAGCGGCCGTCCGGTCCGGTCCAGACGGTGCAGATAGTCATCAACCAGCGCCCGTTCCGGCCCGGTCCGCAGGCGACCGACAGCGCAAAGCTGCAGGCGCATCAGCCCTGCGCGGTGCTGGTCGCTGGCATCGACCCGGTCGGCAGCCACATCTTTTCAAGCTGGTAAAACTCGCGCACTTCGGGGCGGAAGACATGGACGATCACATCGCCCGCGTCGATCAGAACCCAATCGCCGGTTTCCTTGCCTTCCATCCGCACGAGAATGTGCATGTCCTGCTTCAGCCGGTCAGCCAGCTTTTCCGAGATGGAGGCCACCTGACGCGACGAGCGGCCCGAGCAGATGACCATGTAATCGGCCACATCCGACCGGCCACGCAGATCAATCTGCACGATGTCTTCGGCCTTGTCGTCGTCAACCGATTTGAGCACGAGGGCAAGCAACTGGTCGGCGCTGTGGCCATCCGGCCCCGAAGCCTCACCTTGGGCGGGTTTGGGGCGCGGGCCGACCGGAAGACCGGTGGCGGGATCTGAATGCGTCAGGACGAAGTCCTCCAAGAAAGGCGCGGACTGATGCTTGGCCCCCGCGCCGGGCCATAGGCAAAGATTAGCATCCGCGTGGCGCAATCTCAACCGAAGGCGGGCGGGTACGCCTAATTCCGCGCCTTTGCAAGGCTGCATCGCAGCGCGGGGCCTGCGCCGCGCCCTTCCGGAAGCGGCCCGCCTGCCACGGCGTGCGGGATTCCAATGGCGCAGCCGCGCATGCGCGCGCGGCTGCAAGAGCCTGTCTCGCCTCTGGCCGTTCCGGCCAACCGGCTTCGGGCGGTGCCTCCGGCGGGGATATTTGGTGAAGAGAAAGGCCTGTCAGCGGAGAGTGAAAGCCACCTCGTTCCGGCGGTTCCAGGGCAGGGTCATCGGCGCGTCGTAGAAGTAGAAATGCGGCCCGGCGATGATGTCATGGCCTTGCGCCTTGGCCCATGTCTTCAGTGTTTCGGCCCGGGTGGCAAGGTCGTTGGTTTCGGGCAGGCCCGAGAAGCGTTCGACCACCTGTCGCGACGCGGGCGCCTGAATGAAACTAATCCGGGTGTCACGCGGGGCGGGCAGGGTGTCTTTGGTAAAACGGGCGGGCATCATGAAGCTGACGACCCAGTGGTCGGCTTCCGGGGTCTGCGCCACCGGCACGGTCATGGCGATCTTTTCGCCCGCTGCGTTGCCGCCGAAGAAATAGCCGGCGAGGAGGGAAAATCCGGTCTGGATCGCCCCGCTTCGCCCGCCCGCCACGCGCACTTCGGCGAGGATATGCGGCCCGTAGCTGCGCAGCTCATGTGTGCCATCGGACCAGTCGACGGTATAGGGCGGCATCTCATAGCCCTTGTGGGTGCCTTCGGCCTGTCCGGTGTTCGCCATCGTCATCCCCAAGGTCAGCCCAAGCGCTGCGGCTAGCGTCGTCGCCCGTGTTATCGCCCGTGTCATCGGTTGCATCGTACCTCTCCCCATTGGAAGTGACCTAGCTTGCCTGACTGCAAATTCGAGCGTATATCGCGGCCATGTCCGGGTTCATCTATTTCGACATCACCGATCATGCGCGGCTTCCTGCCCGCTTCTTCGGCATGACCCGGTCCATCCTTGCCCGCGTCTGACGCTTTCCCGCGTCCCCCCGTGCCGAAATTCCCCTGAAGCCATCCCGAACCTTAAGGTGAGAGCCATGACCGCTCCGCGTACGCTTTACGACAAGATCTGGGACGACCATGTTGTCCACCAGTCCGACGACGGCACCTGTCTGCTGTATATCGACCGCCACCTTGTCCATGAGGTGACCAGCCCCCAGGCCTTTGAGGGTCTGCGCATGACGGGTCGCAAGGTCCGCGCGCCGGAAAAGACCATCGCGGTGCCGGACCACAACGTCCCCACCACGCTGGACCGCGCCAATGCCGCGACGATGACCGAAGACAGCCGCATTCAGGTTGAGGCGCTGGACAAGAACGCCAAGGACTTCGGGATCAACTACTATCCGGTGTCCGACGTGCGTCAGGGCATCGTCCACATCGTTGGCCCCGAACAGGGCTGGACCCTGCCGGGCATGACCGTCGTCTGCGGTGACAGCCATACCGCCACCCACGGCGCGTTCGGCGCGCTGGCGCATGGGATCGGCACGTCCGAGGTGGAACATGTGCTGGCCACCCAGACGCTGATCCAGCGCAAGGGCAAGAACATGAAGGTCGAGATCACGGGCAGCTTGCGCCCCGGCGTCACGGCCAAGGACATCACCCTGTCGGTGATCGGTGAAACCGGTACGGCGGGTGGCACCGGCTATGTCATCGAATACTGCGGTCAGGCGATCCGCGAGCTTTCGATGGAAGGCCGGATGACCGTCTGCAACATGGCCATCGAAGGCGGCGCGCGCGCGGGCCTGATTGCGCCGGATGAAAAGACCTTCGCCTATTGCATGGGCCGCCCGCACGCGCCCAAGGGTGCGAAGTGGGAGGCGGCTCTGGCCTACTGGAAGACGCTTTACACCGATGAAGGCGCGCATTTCGACAAGGTGGTGACGATCCGTGGCGAAGACATCGCCCCCGTCGTGACTTGGGGCACGTCCCCCGAGGACGTGCTGCCGATCACCGGCACGGTCCCTGCCGCCAGCGATTTCACCGGTGGCAAGGTTGAAGCCGCGCAGCGCAGCCTTGACTACATGGGCCTGACGCCCGGCATGAAACTGACGGACATCAAGATCGACACGGTGTTCATCGGGTCTTGCACCAACGGCCGGATCGAGGATCTGCGCGCTGCTGCCGCCATCCTGAAGGGCAAGAAGGTCAAGGACGGTCTCCGCGCGATGGTCGTGCCGGGATCGGGCCTTGTCCGCGCGCAGGCGGAGGAGGAAGGTCTGGCGCAGATCTTCCTTGATGCGGGTTTTGAATGGCGTCTCGCGGGCTGTTCGATGTGCCTTGCGATGAACCCTGACCAGCTTTCCCCCGGCGAGCGCTGCGCTGCGACCAGCAACCGCAACTTCGAGGGCCGTCAGGGCCGCGGTGGGCGCACGCATCTGATGTCCCCGGCCATGGCCGCTGCGGCTGCGATCACCGGGCATCTGACCGATGTGCGCGAGATGATGGGCGAGATGGCCTGACCAAAGGCTCTGCCTGCAGGCCGGAGGGCCGGTCTGCAGGCATCGGTGCTGCTAGAGGAACACCCTTTCGAACGTCCACCATGCGCCGATCCCGGCGATTGCGCAGGATGCCGGGATGGCGATGGCTGCCCGGTACCAGGATTGCCGCCCGAAGGGCAGGGCCAGAAGGACGAAGGCGAGGGCGATCACCGCAAGCTGCCCCAGTTCCACGCCGATGTTGAACCCGACAAGGGCGACCAGGAACCGCCCCTCAGGCAGGCCGACATCGCCAAGGACCGAGGCAAAGCCCAGCCCGTGCAGCAGGCCAAAGCCGAAGACGACCGCGATGCGCAGCGGCCCCACCTTGCCGCCAAAGATGTTCTCCACCGCGACATAGACAATCGAAGCGGCGATCAGCGGCTCAACGATGCTGGCGGGAATCGACACGATCCCCAGGCTGGCCAGCGCCAGCGTGATCGTATGGGCCAGCGTGAAGGCTGTTATCTGCCCCAGAAGCGGCCACATCCGCAGCGAAAAGAAGAACAGCCCAAGGACGAACAGGATGTGATCCAGCCCCTTGGGAATGATGTGTTCAAAGCCCGAGACGATGAAGCGGCCAAAGACCGGCAGCGCGCCTTCGGTGGCGAAGCCTTCACGCGGCAGGGCGGCGCTAAGTTCTCCCCCGGCAAGGATGGCGGTGTAGGCATCCGCGCCACCGCCCATCTGGCGCACGATGACCGACCCGAAGCTGGCGTCCCAGCCAAGCTGCACCGGGGTGTCATCGTCTGGCAGTGTGGCGGTAATCGTCAGCTCGCTGTCGCGCGGCAGGTCGATGTCGCCCACTGCGGGCACGGTGATGCTGGCGATCTGGGGCTCCAGCCGCGTGTCGCCAGCCAGAAGGGTGATGCGCGCGGCGATGCCGGGCCAGGCGGCGCGCAAGGCGGCTTCCAGCGCTGCAGGATCCTCGGCGCGGAGGGCGTCGTAGCGGTCTGCAAGGGGCGACAGGTCGGTATCTTCAAGACCGGCAAGGTCCATCCCGGCGATGATCGGTTCCAGCGGCGCGCGCAGGTTGATCTCGACCGTTGTTTCGCCAACCGTCACGTCGGTGATCGCCGGGCGCACCTCATGCGCTGCGGCGGGCGGAACCAAGGTTATTGACAGAAGGGCGCAAAGGGCCAGCTTACGGACAAGCGTAAAAATGAAGGACGGCATTGTGAAACTTCCGGTTCTGCTGACTGTCTTGCTGGCTGCACTTAGCACGGGAGCCGCAAAGGCGCATGAATTCTGGCTGTCGCCCGACGATTACACCATCGCTCCCGAAGATGTGATGGCAGTGCGCCTGCGCGTTGGGCAAGAGATGAAGGGGGCGGCGCTGTCCTACCTGCCGAATGCTATCACCCGCTTCGAGGTGGTGCAGAGCGATGCGGTCCGCCCGGTCGAAGGGCGGCTGGGCGATAACCCGGCGCTGCAGATGGCGGCAGGGACGGACGGGCTGGCGATCATCGTGCACGAAACAGCGGATTCGGAACTGACATATTCCGACTTTGCCGTGTTCCAGCGCTTTGTCGCGCACAAGGACTTTCGCACCGCCTTGGCCGATCACGCCGCGCGGGGTCTTCCGGAAACCGGGTTCCGGGAAACCTATCGTCGCCATGCCAAAAGCCTGATCGCGGTCGGGTCAGGAGCCGGGGCGGACCGGGCCATTGGGCTGAAGATCGAGATTGTCGCGCTTGCCAACCCCTACACCGACGATCTGACCGCTGGCTTGCCGCTGCTGGTGCTGCTGGACGGCGCCCCCCGCGCCGATGCGCAGGTTGAACTGTTCCAGACCGCGCCGGATGGAACCGTGACGATCACCCTTCACCGCACCGATGCCGAGGGCAAGGTGACGGTGCCGGTCCTGCCGGGGATGGAATACCTTGTCGACAACGTCGACCTGCGGGCGCTGCCGAACGACGATCCCAAGACGGGGCCTGTGTGGCATTCGGATTGGGCATCTTTGACCTTCCACACGCCCGGCGAAACGCAGGACTGATGTTGCCCCTGCTGCTGGGATGGATTATCCCACCGCCAAAGACAGGAGACCCCCGATGGACCGCTTCACCACCCTGACAGGCATCGCGGCACCCATGCCGCTGGTCAATATCGACACCGACATGATCATCCCCAAGCAGTTCCTGAAGACCATCCAGCGGTCGGGCCTTGGCAAGAACCTGTTCGACGAGATGCGCTATACTCAGGACGGGCAGGAAATCCCTGAGTTCGTGTTGAACCAGCCCGCCTACCGCAAGTCGCAGATCATCATCGCCGGGGATAATTTCGGCTGCGGCTCCAGCCGGGAACACGCGCCTTGGGCGCTTCTGGATTTCGGCATCCGCTGCGTGATCTCTACCTCCTTCGCGGATATCTTCTTCAACAACTGCTTCAAGAACGGCATCCTTCCGGTTGTGCTGCCGCCCGAAGCGGTGGCGCATCTGATGGACGACGCGCGGAAGGGTGAGAACGCCCGGATCACCGTTGATCTGGAAAGCCAGACCGTCACAGCCTCAGACGGGAAGACCTTCGCGTTTGAGGTGGACGCCTTCAAGAAGCACTGCCTGCTGAATGGTCTCGACGATATCGGGCTGACGCTGGAAAAGGCCATGTCCATCGACGCTTATGAGGCGAAGACTGCCGCAACCCGCCCCTGGGCCTAAGCTGCGGTTCGGCACCTGCCCATTGACCGGGGCAGGTGCTTCTTTTGCTGCTTTCCACTCGGATCACGCAGATTGACCCTGAAATGGCCACAAAGCTTTGGCTTGTTCGGGACAACAGCGCGAATCCCTGTGAGGCAGGACAGACTTGGACAGCATTGAAACACTTCGCAGCAGGATGCGCGGGCTTACTGTGGGCCGGTTGCAGGTCAGGGTTGTGTCGTCGATCGACGGGGCCGCACGGACTTGGCTGAACCGGGCCACCGGGGCGGCCGTCCGCGCCTTCCTTGTCATGGTGCTGATTGTGCTGCCGTCGGTCGTACTGCCGGACATCGGCACCGACACCAAACAGATCGTGGCCCTGATGGCGCTGTTTGCCGGGACGCTGGTCTTTGTCGAATACAACGCCGTCTATCCCAGCCTTGTCGAATTCCGCGACGGCGCGCCGTTCAACCGCATCCGCTATCTGATGCTGCTGGCGATTGTGCTGTTCCTTTCGGTCATCGTGGCCGACAGGGATGACCCGACAACCGTATCGCGGCTGTTCCATGCACTGGGCATGGTGATTGGTGAGGCGCTGGATTTCCCCTATTCGCCGGTGCGGCTTGCCACCTTCATGCTGACCGAAACCGCGACTGCCCAGCAGGTGCAGGATCTGCGCACGGCAGCGGGCACGGCCTATCTTATTTCGCTGGTGTCGCTTGCTGTCTTCGTGATCGTGCTGAAACTTGCGGGCTGGCCCTCGACCAAGATCGCCTTCAACGTCTGGGTAAACCTGCCCACCTTCGAGCCGACAGCCGGCGGCGATGTGGTTGACCGGCTGGAACGGGATTCGCGGGTGAACCTGGCGGTTGGATTCCTTTTGCCCTTCGTCGTCCCGACCCTGATCGCGGTCTTTACCTCCGGGCTGCCGACCACGACGATCACCTCGTCGCAGACCCTGATCTGGACCATGGCGGCCTGGGCCTTCCTGCCTGCCAGCCTGTTGATGCGCGGCGTTGCCATGGCGCGGGTCGCTGACATGATCCGCACCAAACGCGACCGCAAGATTGCCGAGGATGAGGCCGTCGCCGCCGCCGACCGCGCTGAAGAGGGGCGCGACCACTGATCCGGGGCGCTGGCGTTGCGCTGGCGCTGCTGCTGTCGGCGGGGCCAACACTCGCCGACACCCTGCGCATCGCGACCTGGAATGTCGGGCTTGACCGTAAGGGGCCGGGGCTGCTGGTGCAGGACCTGACCCGACCGGACCACCCCCAGATTGCCGCCGTGGTGGCGGTCATCCTGGCACTGGATGCCGATGTGATCCTGCTGACGGCGGTGGACTATGATCTGGATCGCGTGGCACTGGGCCTTCTGGCGGACCGCTTGGCTGCCGGGGGTGCGACCTACCCCCACCACTTTGCGCTGCGGCCCAATACCGGCCTGCAGACGGGGTTTGACGTTGATGGCAACGGCCGCACCGGCGACCCGCGCGATGCGCAGGGCTGGGGGCTGTTCTCCGGCCAAGGGGGCATGGCCGTGCTGTCGCGCTTGGCCATCGACGAAAGCGCCGTGCGCGACTTTTCGGCCTTCCTCTGGCGTGATCTTCCGGGGGCGCAAATCCCCACTGGCACCGACGCCGGGCTGCTGGAGGTCCAGCGCCTTGCGACCACCGGCTTCTGGGATGTCCCGATCCTGACCGACGGGGGGCCGCTGCACCTCTTGGCATGGCACGCCACGCCCCCAGTCTTTGACGGAGCCGAAGACCGCAACGGCAAGCGTAACCATGACGAGGCTGCCTTCTGGCGCTTGTTCCTTGAAGGGGCGCTGCCGATGCCGCCGCCCGATGCGCCTTTCATCGTCCTTGGCGATGGCAATCTTGACCCCGCCGATGGCGATGGCCTGCGCGAAGGCATTGCCGCGCTGCTGGGCCATCCGGCACTGCAAGACCCGGCTCCACGCGGCAGTCACGAGCGCACGGAACCTGCGCACCTTGGCGACCCGGCCCTCGACACCGTGATCTATGACGATCTTGGCGGGTTGCGGCTGGACTATGTGCTGCCCTCGGCCGCGCTGAAGGTTTCTGGCGCGGGAGTCCTTTGGCCGCCGCCGGATGACCCGCTTGCGCCCGATCTTGCCGCAGCCTCGCGGCATTTTCCGGTCTGGGTGGATATCGTCCTGCCTTAGGTCCCCTTCAGCGCCTTGAGATGCGGGAAGGGGAGGTGCTGGCCGCAGCCTTCACCGCTTGACCCTTGCGGGCCAAGGGGCTAGGCGAACACCGTCATATTTGCAGGAAATCGCCATGACCAACCCATCCCTTCTTATCCTCGCCGGTGACGGTATCGGCCCCGAAGTCATGGCCGAGGTCAAACGGATCATCGGCTGGATGGGCGCCAAGCGCGGCATCCATTTCGACGTCAGCGAAGACCTTGTCGGCGGCGCGGCCTACGACGTTCACGGTGTGCCGCTGGCGGATGCCACGATGGCCAAGGCGCAAGCGGCGGATGCGGTGCTGCTGGGCGCGGTTGGTGGGCCGAAGTATGACAAACTGGATTTCAGCGTGAAGCCGGAACGTGGCCTTCTGCGCCTGCGCAAGGAGATGGACCTGTTTTCGAACCTGCGCCCGGCGCAGTGCTTTGATGCGCTGGCCGATTTCTCCAGCCTAAAGCGCGATGTGGTGGCGGGTCTGGATATCGTCATCGTCCGCGAATTGACCAGCGGCGTCTACTTTGGCGAACCGCGCGGGATCTTCAAGGAAGGCAACGAGCGGGTGGGGATCAACACCCAGCGTTATACCGAAAGCGAGATCGTCCGTGTGGCGAAGTCGGCGTTCGAACTGGCGCGGAAGCGTAGCAACAAGGTCTGCTCGATGGAGAAGGCCAATGTGATGGAATCGGGCATCCTCTGGCGCGATGTGGTGCAGGAAGTGCATGACCGCGACTATCCGGATGTCGAACTGTCGCACATGTATGCCGACAACGGCGCGATGCAGCTTGTCCGCTGGCCCAAGCAGTTCGACGTGATCGTGACCGACAACCTGTTCGGCGACGTTCTGTCTGATTGCGCTGCCATGCTGACCGGGTCGCTGGGGATGCTGCCCTCGGCCAGCCTTGGTGCGCCGATGGCGAATGGCCGGCCGAAGGCGTTGTATGAACCCGTCCACGGGTCCGCGCCGGATATTGCCGGAACGGGCAAGGCCAACCCGATCGCCTGTATCCTGAGCTTTGCGATGGCGCTGCGCTACAGCTTTGACCTCGGGGATGAAGCGACGCGGGTGGAAAAAGCGGTCGAGAAAGTGCTGGCCGATGGTGTCCGCACAGCCGACCTGATGGGTCCGGATGGCGGCACGCCGGTGTCCACCACCCAGATGGGCGACGCCGTGCTTGCGGCGCTGGACGCAAGCCTCTGACGGTTTGACGCTGCGTTTGCCAAAGTTGTGAAACCTGCGACCCCGCCCTTGTGGCCGGGGTCGATACGGGCGATGATGGTTGCGCAAACATCCGCGCCTCCCTCATCGCGGCCCAAGCGGACCTTGATACATGCATTCCAACCTGCGCGGGGCGCTTCTGTCGCTTGCCGCATTCGGTGCCTACGCAACGCATGACGTTGTCGTAAAGCTGTTGGGCGAAACCTACACGTCCTTCCAGATCATGTTCTATTCGGGCCTCATGGGCTTTCCCTTGGTCACCCTGATGCTGATGGGCGACAGGCGCGGAGGCACCCTTATCCCCGTGCATCCCTGGTGGTCGGCGCTGCGGTCTGTCGCGGCCGTGGCGACCGGGGTGATGGGCTTCTTCGCCTTTTCGCAACTGCCGCTGGCCACCTGCTATGCGATCTTCTTCGCCATGCCCTTGCTGATCACGCTGATGGCGATCCCGATGCTGGGCGAAAAGGTCGGCATCAGGCGCGGGGTGGCGGTGATGGTCGGCCTTCTTGGTGTGCTGATCGTCCTGCGGCCCGGTGGCGGTGAGGGGTTCTCCATCGGGCACCTTGCCGCGCTGGGTGCGGCGGCGACCGGGGCGTTGACCAGCGTCATCGTGCGCAAGATCGGCCAACAGGAACGGTCGGTCGTGCTGATGCTGTACCCGATGGTCCTGACCTTCTTCGCCATGGGGGCGATGTTGCCCTTTGTCTATGTGCCGATGCCGGTGGCCCATTTGGGACTGACCGCCGTCATGGCCTTCCTTGGGATGCTGGGCGCGCTGGGGATCATTGCCGCCTACCGGCTTGCCCCCGCCGTGATCGTGGCGCCGATGCAGTATTCCCAGATAATCTGGGCCGCGCTCTACGGTTGGCTGTTCTTCGATGAGGGCGTGGACCTTTACACCGGCGTCGGATCGGCGGTGATCATCGCTTCGGGCATCTACATCGTCCTGCGGGAAGGTACGCCGTCGGTCAGCCAGAACCGGCCCGTTCTGGAAAGCCGGTCGCGCATGGATACGGGCACCCAGCCGCGCATCTCCAGCTGGTTACGGCGGTTCGACAGGTCCAACGACACGACATGACCGCCGCCCGAATTGCCCCATGCGGGGCCTTGCCAAAGCGCGGCAGACGGGGTAACCCCCGCCCACGGTCGGAGCGTAGCGCAGTCTGGTAGCGCACCTGCTTCGGGAGCAGGGGGTCGGAGGTTCGAATCCTCTCGCTCCGACCAAATTCAGGCAATCCCGATCCCTGACACCATCCTCTGATCCGACGACGGATGGCGACCTGGGCGCAGAGCGCCTCAGGTCCGTTCAGCCCAAGCCTTTGCGATATAGGTCGCAGTCATCAGGTCCAGATGCGCGCCGCCGCCGTTCTTGGCGAGGGTGATCTCATCCGCCGAACGGCGGGCGAAAAGAGCGGGATCGTCGTAGAAATCCGCCACGACGTCAGCCTCGGTGATGGCGCCCGACGCGATGGGGGCTATCAAGTCGCCAATGTGGTGGATCGTGGTTGCGCGCGCATCGACAAAGACGCGGGCACGGGACATGGCGGTGTCGTCCACCTCACGCATTGCGGGGGTGTAGGCACCGATCAGGTCCAGATGCTGGCCCGGCTGCAGCCAATCCCCCTTGATGATCGGTTCTGCGGCCATGGTGGCCGTACAGATCACATCGGCCGCTTTCACTGCGGGCTCCAGATCCTCGGCCACGGGCAGGCCCATGGCTTCGGCGGTCGCGCGGGACCGGCTCCAGACAGTGAACTGCGCGTCGGGCCAGATGGAACGATAGGCCTCGACCATGGACCGCGCGACAGTGCCCGCGCCGACCAGCAGGAACTGGCGGCTGTCCTTGCGGGCAAGGCGGCTGGCGGAGAGCAGGCTGTCACCTGCGGTTTTCCACTTGGTCACAAGGTGAAAGTCGATCAGGGCCTTCAACTCTCCGGTCGTGTCGTCGAAGAGGTTGACGATCCCGTTCACCGTGGGTTTGCCCCGTGCCGCATTGCCCGGCACGATGGTACCGACCTTGACCAGCGATCCCAGCCCATCAATCCACGCGGCCCGGTCCAGCAGCGTGTCCGTGCCGCGATACAGCAACAAGTCCGCGATTTCGGCGCGGGGCAATCTGTGGCCCGCTTCCAGCGCGGCCAACAGGCCTTTCCACGTCAGCAGGCCCTCAGCCTCCTTGCCGATGGTGTCCACGTTCATATCCCAGCCTCCGCCTTGCCAAGAAGCCCTGCCGCCACCAAGTGCCGGGCCCAGCCTTCCCATGTTTCGAAGTGATGCACCTGCCAGCCGCGCTCCGCCGCCGCTGCCACGTTCTTCGCGCTGTCATCGGCAAACAGCAAGGCGCCGGGCGCGATGCCGCAATCCGCCTCGACCGCCGCATAGATCTGCGGGTCTGGCTTCATCAGCCCCAATCGGCCCGAGACATATTCGCGGTCAAACTCGTTCAGAAACTCCAGCGGGCCGCGCGCCAGTTCTAACGTGTCGCGGCCAAAGTTCGTCAGCGCAAAGACCGGGACACCCGCCCGGCGCAGCGCACGCAACAGGGCGACAGACCCCTCGATCCGGGGAAACAGCATTTCGATCCAGCGGTCGTGCCACAGGCGGATTTCCTTGGCCCAGTCAGGGTGCCGGTCGGCGCAGGCGTAGACCGTGGCGCGCAAGGACGCGCCGGCATCCACCGCCTTGTTCATTTCCGTCAGGTCCACTTCGGCGAACAGGCGCTTTCGCTGATCCGGGCCGATCACGCTGTCGTAAAACGCCTCGGGCTGCCAGCCGACCAAGACGTTGCCGATGTCAAACACCACGGCTTCAACCTGCATGTTCGCGCCTTACGACTGTTTCTCGCCACAGCGTATAGAGGCCCGATCCGCAGATGAGCGCAATCCCCACCCAGGCGACAGCATCCGGGAATGTGCCAAACACGATGACGCCCCAGAGGATTGCCATCGGCATCCCGACATATTCGAACGGCGCGATCAGGCCTGCCTCGGCCGTCCGATAGGCCTGCGTGACCATCAGCCCACCGATCCCCACCGACAGCCCGGTGGCGAGGAAAATCGGCCAGTCGGCCAGTGGCGGCCAGATCCATGGCCGGAACAGGAAGCCCCACAGCGGATCATCTGTCGCCAGATGCCCGTCACCCGCCCACAGACCCATGGCCAGACTGATGATGATGAAGCCCGTTTGCACATAGAACGACAGGGTCATGGCGCTTTCTGTGCCGCCCATCTTGCGCGCAAGAAGGTTGCCGGAGGCGTAAAGCACGGCCGAGATCAGCACGAGAATCGCCGCCGGTTGAATGACCCCCGCGCCGGGGCGCAGCAGGACGATCACGCCGACCATCCCCAGCGTCACCGCCGCCCACCGCCGCGGCCCGACCTTTTCGCCCAGAACGACGATGGACATCAGCGTCACGACCAGCGGGCTGACGTAAGCCACCGCCACCGCATCGGCCAGGGGCATGGCGGCGAGGCCGACGAAGAAGGTGACGTTCGACACCATGACGATCAGCACCCGCAACAGATGGGTGCCGGGGCGGCTTGTCGCCACCTGTGACCAACCACGTTCGGACAGGTGGATGACCGCAAGGATGAAAGCCATCGCCACAAAGGCGCGAATCAGGATCACCTGATGCAGCGCATAGCCGGCCGACAGGAACTTGATCGCAACATCGTTGACCGAAAAGATCAGGGTGCCGCCGGTGGCGAAAAGGATGCCCGTCAGGGCCTGTGACCGTGCCATGCCGGCAGATGATCCGGGCCGGGCCGGACCGTCTGTCCCGCCGGCGACATCGGTACGGCGCGGGCAGGCCACTGCGTCTTGTTTGCGCACAATTTTTCAGCATCCGGCAGATTGGCCGTGTGGTCTCGTGCTGGTCGCGCGGGCGAAAGAATCAGCGCAGCGCCCGGTCCAGCACATCCAGAAACCGGCTGCGGTCGGCCTTGGAGAACATCTTGCCGCCGCCTTGCCGGAACGGGTCGGCCGACCGAAGGTCTGCCATCAGGTCCCGCGTGGCCAGCGCCATCCCGACATTGGCCGCCGTCAATTCCTCGCCGTTGTGCTTGACCACCCGGGCCCCTGCCGCCACGCATTTCGCGGCAAGCGGAATGTCCCCGGTCACCACGACGTCGCCCGGACCGCAGGCGTCTGCGATCCACTTGTCGGCTTCATCTGGGCCAGCGGCGACAAACACGCTTTCGACAAGCGGGTTTTGCGATGGCCGGATCCCGCCATTCGAAACCAGCACCATCTTCACCCCATGCCGGGTCGCAACCCTTTCCGCCTCGGCCTTCACCGGGCAGGCGTCGGCATCAATGAAGATCCGCCGCGTCATGGAGAGGCGAAAACCTGCACCCAATAGTAGTAGAACGGCTTGCTGTTGCCCATGATCGGCTTGTCGTCGGCCTGGTAGGCCACGGCGACCCCGGTTTCCTTCAGCTTGCAATTCAGGATGTTGCGGCGGTGCCCAGCGCTGCTAAGCCACGCATGGGCGGCCTGTCTGGCGCTGGCTTGCCCGGCCGCGATGTTTTCGGCGACCATGCGGTACTTGTAGCCCTGCCGCTTGACGCGCTTGGAAAACTTGCTGCCATCGCGGTTGGCGTGGCCGAAGAAATCCTTCTGCGCCATGTTGGTCGCATGCGTCTTGGCTGCGGCCATCAGCTTGTTGTTCAGCTTGAGCGGTGCGCACCCGGCCTTAGACCGCGCGGCGTTCAGGATCCCAAGGACTTCCCTCGCTGTCGCCATGGACGACGCGCTCGCCGCGGATGACGAGCTCGTGTCAATGATCACATCGGTCGAGTTGGCCAGGGCCGGGGCCGCCGGAAACTGGCCGATTGTCAGCGCCAGCGTGACCGCAAGCGCGCTAAGCCATGAAGGCTTCGGCATGGAACGACACATGGTCTTCCATGAAGGTCGAGACAAAGAAATAGCTGTGATCATAGCCCTTCTGCATCCTGAATGTGCCCCCCTGACGCGCGGCAGCCATCGCCTCGGCCAGAGCCTCGGGTCGCAGCTTGTCCAGAAACTGGTCCGCCGTCCCTTGGTCCACCAGCATTGGCCCGTCAAAGCCGCGTTTCTTTGTCAGAAGTGTGGCATCATGCGCAACCCATGTCGTTTCATCATTTCCCAGATAGGCGGAGAATTGCACGCGGCCCCAGTCACTCGCCGCAGGGTTGCAGATCGGAGCGAAGGCAGAGACGGACCGAAACCGCCCTGGAAAGCTCATCGCGATGGTCAGCGCGCCGTGCCCGCCCATGGAATGGCCGGTGATTCCCTGCACCTCTTCTGCCAGCGGAAAGGCGTTGAACAGAAGGCGCGGCAGTTCGTCGGTCACATAGTCCCACATGCGGAAATGCGGGCTCCACGGCGCTTGGGTGGCGTTGACATAGAAGCCAGCGCCCTGACCAAGGGCAAAGTCCGGGTCATTCGCCACCCCCTCGCCCCGGGGTGAGGTGTCCGGGAAGACCAGCGCAATCCCCGCTTCGGCGGCCCAGCGTTGTGCGCCCGCCTTCACCATCGCGTTTTCATGGGTACAGGTCAGGCCCGACAGGAACCACAGCAACGGCACCGGCCCGTCCTCGGCCTGCGCGGGCAGGAAGAGGCCAAAGGTCATATCGCAGGCGCAGGCCGAGGATGGATGCGAGTAGACCCCCTGCACGCCACCAAAGGCCCGATTCTCTGACAAGGTTTTCATGGTTCAACCCCCCTGACTGACCAGCGCGATCACGCCCGTCACGGTCAGCACCGAAGCTGCCGTCGACAAAAGGATCGCGGTGGAAACCCGTTGCGGCGCAATGCGGTAGTGCTGCGCCAGAATGAAGACGTTGCCCGCCACAGGCAGGGCAGATGCGGCGATCATGACGCCCGCCGCATAGCCGGTCACGCCAAAGAGCCAGCACGCGGCGGCGACCGCCAGCGGGTGCATCACGAGCTTCGAGAACGACAGCCATGCCGCAACTTGCAGCCGCTCGGCGTTGCGCCCGGCAAGCGATGCTCCGATGGCAAACAGCGCGCAGGGCGTTGCGGCAGCGCCAAGCAGGGTCAGAAACTCGTTCACCGGGCCGGGCAAGTTCAGCCCGGTCGATCCCCACAGGATTCCCAACACCACCGACACGATCATCGGGTTCCGTGCCAGCCCCATCCCCAGAACGCCGAAGGTGGCCAGACTGACCCGCCCGGCGCGCAGCCCGGTGATGACCATGGTCAGGATCGACGAGAACACGATCAGGTCCACCGCCAGCACCAGCAGGACCGGCCCCACCGCCGCCGGTCCCAAAAGCAGCGCCAGCATCGGGATGCCTAGGAAGCCGACATTGCCGATCACGCCGGTATGGGCCTCGAACACCGCTTCTTCCTTGCCAGTGCCGCGATAAAGCGCGACCGCCGCCACCACGAGCCACATCGATGTGGTCCCTAACAGATAGGCAAAGACGAAGGGCCAGTTGAAGATTTCGGCCACGTCAAGGTTGGCGGCAAAGCCGAACAGCATCGCGGACAGGGCAAAGTAGAACACGAAGCGGGTCAGGTATGCTGTTGCTTCTTCGGTGAAGAAACGTGCCCGACCGGACAGGTAGCCCAGTCCGATGACGGCGAAGAACGGCAAGGTCTTGAGGAAGATCTCCAGCATCGTGCCGTGGTGTCATGTGGGTGGGAAAAGGGCAAGGCCGCGGGCTGGAAATGTGGCCAGAACGCAGGTCTGGGGGCCGGGTAAGGGGGCCTGCATGGCAGCTTGCCTACCCCCTGACGGGCCGGCGCACAGGGGGGCGGGGCCGAAGCATCGCACAGCCGGAGAATCGGTTGGCACCAAGGCTTTGCGGGGTCTGAACCCAGGACATTGCGCCCATTGGGTTGTGGCAAAAGGTTGGCAGGGCCCGGTTCGCTGTATTGTTGCCAAACCCGCTGTAAATGCATGGTTTTGGTGCTTTCACCCGCTCAGAGGCAGAAATGCTGTTTTTTGCAGGTGTTACGCCCGAACCTTCATATGCAAACCCCGTGTGTAAATGTGGCGAAAATGGAACGAAACGGCATCACGATTTGGCCCAACTCAAAAGGTATAAAAAAGACTGGCCGCATTCCTTGGGGGCAAGGTGGAGATGCGGAGATGGGAACAATGATGGCATCCGCAGCGCTGAAAATGGATGATGTCGGCATCGAAACTTTCGCCGACGAGCTGAAGGTTGGCACAAAGCTGCTTTACGGGCAGTTCGAGATCGAGTCGTTCCTGAATGCGGGCGGCTTCGGCATCACCTACATCGCCCGGGATTCGCTGCAGCGGCGGGTCGTGGTCAAGGAATGTTTCCCCAGCGCCTTCTGCCGACGGAGCGATACCGTCGTCGCCGCACGGTCGCGGCAGCGTCAGGATGAGTTTCGGTCGATCGTCAGGCTCTTCCTGCAGGAAGCGCTGAACCTGTCGAAGCTGGATCACCCGAACATCGTCAAGGTGCACCAGGTCTTTCAGGACAACGAAACCGCCTACATGGCGATGGACCTTGTCGAAGGGCCCGATCTCTTGGAAACCGTAGAAGGCACGGCACCCAGACTGACGCCCGACCAGATCATCCTTTGCCTGAACAAGATGCTGGATGCGCTTGGTTACGTCCATGCGCAGGGCTTCCTGCACCGGGACATCTCGCCAGACAACATCCTGCTTTGCCGCGCGACGGGGGAACCCGTGCTGATCGACTTTGGGGCCGCGCGCAAGGATGTGACGCGGAAAAGCCGTGCGCTATCGGGGCTGCGGGTGGTGAAGGACGGCTATTCGCCGCAGGAATTCTACATCAGTGGCAGCAAGCAGGCACCCTGCAGCGATCTTTACGCCCTTGCCGCCAGCTTCTGCCACTTGATCTCTGGTGAGGCTCCGAAAACCTCGCAAGAACGCCTGTCGGCCATTGCGAACCGCGAGGCTGATCCTCAGCGGCCATTGGTCGGGCGGGTGAAGGGTTATCCACCGGCCTTTCTGGCCGCCATCGACAAGGCAATGTCGATCTTCCCGAAGGACCGGCTGCAATCGGTGGCGGAATGGCAGGCCATGGCCCGTGGGACTGCGCCAGTTTCCTCGCTTGAGGGGGCAGCTGCCGCCACGCCCGCAGCCGCCTTGGCAAACCCGTCCGCGCGGCCGGTGACTCAAGGGCGGGTCCAGTCGCAGCCAGCCGCTGCCGTGGTGATGCGGCCGCGGCGGGCCATGCTGCGGGCGACTTTGGTGCCGGCGCTGGCGGGTTGCTTGCTGCTTGTCGGGGTGATGTCGGTGCCTGCCGACCTCTGGCAGCGCCTTGGCATCATGCACGATGCCACTTCGATGGCCGTGGCCGGCGCAACCGCGACAGCACCCGAGCCTCTCGCATTGCAGCGCGTTGTCCGCTTGCCCTATCACCCTGATTCTGCCGATCCGGCACGGGTTGACGCACGGCTGCCATGGTCGCCTGACTGGGTTCAGCCCGGCCAGCGCATTGTCGAGGTGAATGGCAAACCGGTTCAGGATGGCGCATCCATTCCCGGGCTGATGGCCGAGGGCTTGGACCTCGCCACTCTTTCGGACGCAAAGGTGATCTTCGGCTATGAAGACGGCCCCGGCGGCGACATCGTCCGCAAGATGGCCAACCTTGCGGTGGTGGACCAGCTGCAGCTTGGCAACGGCCTGATCTTCGAGATGGAAGAAACGCCCACCGGAACCCGCACTGTCGTGGCAGGCCTGCCAGCGGCAGACGCGTCCGGCTTGCGGCTGGGCGATGTTCTGCTGGCCTATGCCGCCACGGGTGAAACACTGGGCACCAGTACCGCACTTCAGGAAATACTGCGGCGGGAGGCGGCAAACAACGTTGCAACTTACGGTTTTGCCGTTCAACGTACAGACGGTATCGCCGTTGGATCATTCACCCTTCCCGGCTCAGACTGACGGCCGGTGAAGCAGACACAACAGGATCTGGAGAGAAAGACGTGAAGTTTCTTCGCTCAATCTTTGGCAGGGCCGCCGAGGAACCGGCAACACCTGCTGCCCCGGTCGAAGTCGGCCCAGACCCCGTCATGGCCGCTCTGGCCGAACTTGAGGTCAAGCGCCTGCGTGAGGCGTTGGCTGCCGCCGCGCCGCCGCCGCCTGCCGCTGCACCGGACCCCGAATCAGACCTGCCAGCCGCGCGGCCAAGCCGGGTGGTCAAGTCGAAGGTGCCGTTGCCCGATGGCGCCAAGGGCCCTGCCGTCAACATCTGGGATCTGGACGAAGGTGCCCCCGCACCCGCCCGCCCGGCAGCCGCTGCACCCGAAGCCCCATCGGCTGAGCCGGAGCGTCGTCGTCCGACCCGGACCCGGACCCGGATTCTTGGGTTCGAACTGCAGCCCGCGTCGGTGGTGCCGCTGTTCGAAGACCCGGAGAAACCCGCAATCACTGGCGTCCCCGCCGCCCCCGGCATGGGGCATGTGATGTTCCCGGCCGGTTGGCTGATCGTCAAGGGCGGCCCGGGCAAGGGTGCCGCGTTTTCGCTGGCGCAGGGTGTGTCGCAGATTGGCCGCGGGACGGATCAGACGGTTGCGCTGGATTTTGGCGACATGGCGATCTCGCGGCAGAACCATGCGGCGATCGCCTATGACGCGGCGACGCATCAGTTTCACATCGGCCACGGTGGCAAGTCCAACCTTGTCCGGCTGAACGGCAAGCCCCTCTTGTCGACCGAACCTTTGGTTGACGGTGACGAGATCCAGATCGGCGAGACGACGCTTTTGCTGAAAGTGCTGTGCACGCCCGCGTTCAACTGGTCGGCGGCCGAGGCCGGGGGAGACGGGC